>Ga0315314_1000570_pt1 | contig 39337 bp, 53 predicted proteins | sample TDP9_MG_FD_203631 | JGI IMG/M metagenome (GOLD analysis project Ga0315314, IMG submission 203631) | Freshwater sediment microbial communities from Lake Towuti, South Sulawesi, Indonesia - TDP9 | ecosystem: Environmental > Aquatic > Freshwater > Lake > Sediment | place: Indonesia: South Sulawesi... | reverse complement strand
AGGATAAAGCGTCTGAAATCATGATGAGGTGTTGGAAACGTGGAGTCGCCATAATAACCTGCGGCGCATCAACGCTCAGAATTGCACCACCGCTCAACATAACAAGGGAACTCATCGACGCCAGCCTTGAGATAATAGGAGACGTAACGAAGGAGGTAGAAAAAGAGAAGTAGGAGACTCAACCTCTTAGGTTCTCGAGTTTTTCTGTGTTCCAGTGTCTGTAGTTTATGGGGTTGAAGTCCCAATTATTTTTTTTATCATCTTCATCATCAACCGCTAAAAGAAACAGGAAATCGACCTTGCGTAAATGAGGTGCCTTGTTGGGTTTGCGTAGAGTTTATGGTTTCCTTTGTGGTTATAACTGATAACTAATGTAAGTTTATCCTTGCATTGGTGATTTTGGGTTGTTGGATTTCGTTGGCTAAGACAGGATAAAGATAGTAAAGAACGCGGTCAATCTCATCAACACCAAAACCAAGCACACCTGTATTTGGCTTGTATGACAGACCGGGTCTGACCTCTGTGTGCAATTCCACTCCACAGAGGGGGAGATTACGACAAAAGCGTTCTTGCGGTATCAGCTGTAGAGTTTTTCCTTATACGCCAACATGTCCAAAAATCCGTGCCCACTAATGTTCACGCATATCACCTTCTCTTCGCCCTTCTTCTCGTTTTTCAACGCTTCATCTATTGTTGCTCTCACCGCATAGCTGGATTCTGGGGCTATAAGCCATCCCTCGCTTTGTAGGAAGATTTTGGCTGCTTCAAAGACTGCCTTCTCGTCTGTGGGGTATGATGTCGCTTTTACAATTTTGTGATGTCGAAGCGAACTTATGATTGGAGCCGCAGCATGATATCGTAAGCCATCGGCTTTTATTGGGGGCATCTCTGTTTGGTGTCCCAAGGTGTACATTTTTAGAAGTGGTGTGTGCTCAGCCACATCGCCAAAGTCATATCTGTAATCGCCTTTGATGAGGCTCGGAGCCGCCATCGACTGTGACGCAAGAAACGCACAATCTCGTTTTCCTTTCAAGACTTCCCCGATAAAGGGTAATGCGATCCCTCCGAAGTTTGAGCCACCACCAAGGCAACCCACAATCAGGTCTGGCTCGTCATCAACCATTTCAAATTGCTTTATGGTTTCAAGACCTATTACGCTTTGGTGTAGGAGGACATGATTTAAGACGGACCCTAAACAGTAAACCCTCCCCTCTCGTTGCTCCGTGTACTCTAAGCCTTCAGAGACAGCGATGCCAAGGGAACCTGGATGATTGGGACACTTTGATTGAATGTCCCTCCCAGTTTTGGTTTGTTCACTAGGCGACGCGTACACTGAGGCTCCAAAGAGTTTCATGAAGGTTCTACGGTCGACCTTCCAGTCGTAGACTGACCGAACCCAAAAAACCACGCAATCTAAACCCATTAATCGAGCCGCATACGCAAGTGCGGTGCCCCACTGTCCAGCACCAGTTTCAGTGACAAGCGTGTCCTTTCCTTCCTTTGCTGCAAAATATGCCTGAGCCAAAGCTGTGTTAGTTTTGTGCGAACCAGTAGGAGATAAATCCTCTCTCTTATAGTAAATTCTCGTCCTTTTTAATTTCAAATACTCTTCAAGCCTCTTAGCACGGTATAACGGTCTGGGTCTCCCAGCTTGGACAAACAACTCCCGTATCTCTTCCGGTATGATAATCAAACGTTGATCGGAAGACTCCTGCTTTAGGCACTCTCTGATCATGGTCTTTGACAAAAATTCCATACGAGAAGGGCCTTCTTCTGGTTCCTTGGGGGGAGGAAGTGGTTCAGGCAAATCTGGAAGGATGTTGTACCATTTGGTGGGCAAGTCGTCTACAGGAAGTCGAATCTGGTTCTTATGCATCGTTCCACCAGCATGAAAGAAGCATATGTGAAGACTGGGTTTATAATAAATCTATGCCAATTGAGTTCATGTCTTTTTTGAAAGAATATCTATCGATGTATACTTGCGAGAAGTAAGTTCTAACTGATCAGCGAACGCCTTCTTAACGTAAGCGTTGTTTATCCTAATCCGGGTTCCGACCCCTATTTTCTTGGCAACGTCTGTGAGTTTCCTCCACACAGAAACTCTAATCTTTCCCGTGTCGTCCTCTAAATCAAAAGAGGTAACCGTAACTTTCTCGTTGCGGGCAGTGGTGACCTGGATCGTTTTTGGGGTTGTTACAACGACCCCTTCAACGGCGATAGGTCCTCCCTCCTCTTTTATATCAGATACATTCGCATTCCTCGCAGTGTGAGACGTTTCGACTCGAGTTGATTTTTCTACATGCAACTCAAGTTGCCCGTTTAAACCCTCTCTTACTCGTCCATTCAAAATTTGTAAAGAATCCCCTCTCTTTATGTCACCAAGTTCATCTATTTTTTCATTCCAGAAAACGGCGGTTATTTGACCTGTCTCATCACTCAAGCACAGCCTCATTACCTTACCTCGTGACCCATCTGACCTTTCAAATGTTGAGACTGGAGATGCCTGCTTTACAGTCCCAAGAACACTTGCCCTCGTTTTCTTTCTGATCTCGGCGATTTTTTTCACAAAACTTGTAATTTTGGGGTAGTCGCACTCCTCGACGTTTGAAGAAGAAATTTGAATCTCTCCTCGTGAACCCACATGCAATTCGGGTTTTCCGTCGAGTCCTTCTTCGACGTATCCATGGGAAACTTTGATTATCTGTCCTTCCACGAGTTTTTTAGTTTCTACAAGAGTTGTTTTGTCGTTCCAAAGAACCACCTTTATCGCTCCTGTTTTGTCAGCCATATGCAGGTGGGCAACAGTTCCTTCAGTCATATCTGAGCGGGTGAACGTTTTGGGAGAATGAACAGCGATAACGCGTCCACTCAGTGTTACATCATTCAAACCAGAAACAACATCTCTTATCGGGATTTCGGTTTTGAAGAATTCTTGTGGAACTTCCACTCCCAACTCGGTAGCAACAATGCGTGCCGCTGTTTCATCCGTTAAATATCCTTCTATGTCTTCCTTTTTCTCGTTAATTCTCCTCCAAACATCTTCACGTGAAAGATCTGGTCGAAACAACAAGATTCGACTTACAACATCTTCTAAACTCATCATAGTTCACTATCATTTTCATAAAGAAAACCAAAGCAACTGTTAATAAAATTATTCTCTCGAATCTGAAGGGTAAAGTTCCGAACTGTGCAAAGGAACCAACGGTTCCATTTGTCTCTGTGACTTCAATAAACAAGGACTATACAATCACATTTTTCTGCTTTACATGTTGTTTAACAGAAAAAAAGAGGAATTGAGTGCGTTTTCGATTCAGATTTGTTACTTTGGTCGGTCCCACTTGCGCCAGTGTTCTAGTGCCTCCGCTTTTTTCAACTCCGCTTCCAGAGAATAATTAGTGATGGATAGATGCATATCTGCGAGTGGTGTTGTTGTTTCATATGAGGTTGGGGCGGGTGAAGAAACGTTTCCTAAGCCACGGATTGATCTGAACATGTTGGACATTCTCTGTCTCACTGAAACCAATATTCCTTTTATTCCAAGTGTTTTCCATCCCATCACACATCTCTCCGAAATGTTACACTTTTTGTGTGTAACATTTCTACCACAAATACTCGCATCGTCCTATTTAAGTTTGTCGTTTGTTACACCTAGGGTGTGTAACAAAGTTTTTAAACACCTATGCACACCATCACGTAAATGGGAAGAACGAGCATGAGTGAAAATAAGGAGAAACTGATAGAGCTTTTGAATGAGGAGCTAGGTCTTACCCCCTATGAGTCCAAGGCTTACATAGCCGTTCTGCAGCATGGTCCTCTTTCCCCCAACGGAGTAAATCAGAAATCGGGAATTCCTCGACCAAGAACCTATGATGTATTGAACAGCCTTGTCGGAAAGGGTTTACTAATGGAGCAGCCTGGAAGACCACCAATGTACGCTGCTATAGATCCTCAGGTGGGATTAGAGAAAATGATGGTGGAACTTGAAAGAAAAATGCTAAGGCACCTAGAAGAGAAAAAGAAAACCGCCGAGAGGTTAAGTTCCTCTTTGTCCAAACTTCACGACAAGAGTCGCGAAGTGACTATAAAAGAAGAGAGGGTTTGGGTGACCCGAAGGGACAGTGCCTTCATTGCAAAGTATTGCGAAGCAATTAGGAGCACAGAAAGGGAGTTTGTGGTAGCTACTCCAGCTGTTACGCCTCCTGAAAAGGAGGTTCTTGAGGCTGTGAGGCATGTGCTGAAGAAGAACAAGTCTGTGAGAGTTGTTAGGCAAATTACGCCTCAATGGACGCGTGATGAGTTAGATGAGTATGAGAAGTTAATCAGACTTGGAGATCAAGTAAGGTGCCTAAAATACGATGGGCTTAGATTTGCTGTCTTCGATAAGAAAGATACAGTTTTGGTGCTGCCCCCGGAGAAGGGCTCCCAGTTAGCGGTTTGGATAAATTTGCCTTTATTAGCCACTATTTTGTACGAGTATTTCGAAGCGTTATGGAATAAAGGGCAGCCAGCTCTGCCCATACTAAGAAAACTAAAAGAGGCAGAAGCTTAACCGCATCTAACAGACATACCACGCTTCTTTTCAACAAACTCACTCGAACGTGGCCTTCAAGTTTCATTAAATTTATTTTAAACCAAGTTTTTCTAATGGAGTGAAGAAGTGAAAAGAAGATATGCTTGGTCCACTGTTGTTCAACGTAGGCTCTTTTCTAATCCTAGTCGGTTTCATCCTTGCATTTATTGTCTTTATTCTCTTGATCTTGAAATCCCTCAAAGGTGAAGGAAAAATGAGAGGTGGAGGAGCAATAATAATTGGGCCTTTCCCTATAGTTTTCGGGACCGATAAAGAATTGGTCAAGAGGCTCCTCATATTGTCCATAGTTTTGGTTATTCTCGCTTTAATTGTTATGATATTTTTTTATGTTGTTAGATAAGAGGAGATGGTTGTCGTGCAAACTCGAGTATGCCAGATTTGCAGCAAGCGTCCAGCCAAATACGTTTGCCTGGAATGTGGACGCATAATTTGCGAGGTCTGTCTGGAACCGCAGACTTGGGTTTGCTCAGACTGTTATGGTTATCTTGAAGGAGAATCTAGAAGATTCTGGATCTTTCAATCACCTTTCTTTAGACTTCTTCTCTTGAGTTTTCTGTTGATTTTCATTGGGGTTGTTTTCATATTGATATCAGTTTTAATGGGAACTCCCGTCTCAGCTGGAGTTGTAGTGATACTTGGACCAATACCAATAATACTAGGAGCCGGACCATACGCGACTTTAGCTCTTGCACTCGCTGTTGTCCTAACCATCTTAAGCATAGTCATGTTTTTCTTGTTTCGAAGGGGGCGAAAACGAGACCATAACTAATTATTGCGTTTCTTCTTTACGGTAAATCATGTACAAGAAGGTCAGAAGTAGCGCGATAAAGGTTACTACCATCAGGACATTGATGATTAATGTGAAGTACACTGGAGGCTCCAATGAGTTCTTCCCTTCTCTTCTTTACTTTGAGAGAATTGCTATTTAAAGTGTGACCTTTTCCATTCATCCATTAAGAAATCATAAAGCTCGTCTTCTTCTTCAAAAACGTCGTACCAAGTTAGAGCCTCCGCTATTTTTTGTGCGATAAGATGATAACACAAATGTATTTCTTTATCCATGACCCGAAAATAAAAGTCGTCACATGAACAGAAGTCAGCCGCAGGCATCACTAAGTAATCGCGCTCTCGGCCAACAACAATCCAAACGACCCTGCCACTCGGTTTAAACAGGTATTTCTTTATCCTTCTGTCTTTCAGTGCTTCCCATGCCTTTGTAAATCTTGAACCAAACGCTATGAAGAGGCGGGTTAACTGGACTCCAGTTACGAGCTCGTTTGCTTTGATTTCTTTGCAAACCTCTTTTAGTTCTTCTGTTTCTGATGGTTTTTCCATTGATGGGTCCCCAAAATGTGGAGCAGCGGATTAATCTGGTTTGGTGTTTCGTTAAGTAAAAGCGTTATGGCTTCCCTACTGACAAAGTTTTGACTGAAAATGATAAAAATTGTGAGTTGTTGGGTTGTTGAAATAATTTGGTTGCTATTCGATTTCTATTGGTTCACCGTGTGGCTTCTTTTTCTCTTTGATTTTTGGTATGGTGACCTCGAGGACTCCGTTTTTGTACACTGTTTTTGCTTCCTTCGGATTGGTTCGAGTGGGTAATGGTATTTCTTTGAAGTACTTACGTTTGGGGGTATCAACGGAGATGGTTAGTGTGTCTTCTGTTCCGTGTAGTTTGATCTCTTCTTTTTCAACTCCTGGCAATTCGGCGACCACTTTTATTTCTCCATCCGTGTCAAGCACATCTACTAAGGGTTCGCGCTCTTCTTTTATGTCGAGGCTGGGTCTCGTGAGTCCGAGAGCTTCTGGTTTGAGTGAGGGCTTGACGTTGCCGAATTCTCTTATCTTCGGCTTTCCGTCTGGGCCAACGGTCATGGAGTATCCATAGACGAAGGGTCCCCATTCACGGATGGTTGAGCCGTCTGGAAGTTTGCGTTCTCGCACCAAGTCTTTCGGGACACGGGTGCTGAACTCTTTGAATTCCCTTTCCATCATTTCTTCCATGTCCTTGAACATGTCTTCTATGTCTCCGAAGAACCAACTTCTGAAGTATGGAGAGCGGCGCATTCTTCTCCTGAACCATTCTGGAAAGTATTCCCAAGCCATAAATCTCTCACCCATCAACTAGGTTTGCTCGTTGAGCTGAAAGGGAGGTTGTTTATATGTTTTTTGTGTGTGCGTGTGAGGGGTTCTCTCTAGAGGGGGAGGTGAGGGACTGAAACTCTCACACACGCAGAGGGTCTAGGCCGGGTCTAGAGTATGAGCCAAATATGGTTCAAATATGGGCGTCGCTGTGTGGATCCTGTTTTGCTTAGTGCTTTAATTACTTTCTTTTCCTCAGGTGAGTGCGAGTTTTGGCGTGGTTTTTGACGCTCACTGGGGTTACGATGGCTGTGTTTTTCTTTTGGGGTGTTGTGGCTTCTTCGTCTTGTAGGTGGAGTTCGATGGCTTCTTTTGGGTTTCCTAGGGATTCTTCGATTGTTTTTCCTTGGCTGGCGGTGTCGAGGTCTGGGCGCACGCTACGTATAGGTTTTTGTTGGGTCGAGTTCTGTTGTGGAGTATAGGAGTTGATAAATGGTTTCAAGATTATTGGTTGTAGGGGAGGAAGCACATGATGTTTTATTTTATGGATGGTGAGGGCTTGTCAGCCTACAACATCAAGACGGTACGAGTCAAGAACAGTGATGGTTCGGTGCAAAGAATTATGTAAAGGATACTTTTTTTAGCTTTTTAGTGCTCCCATAAGTCTTTTAAAGCAGTTTTTGTAACAAATTATGTGGAGGGAGTAGAATTCTGATATATTACTGTTGTTTCACTGACGGTGTCTCTCTTGATTTCTTGCTTTGTATCCCTCTGATGAGGGCCAAGTGTGTGGCGCGATTAATAAGTAACCAAATTGAACGGAGGAAAAAATGAATGATGAACAAGAAGAGTCTAATTGTGGTGTCGTTGATGTGTAGTGCTCTGTTGGTTTCGTTGGGTGCTCTTGCATTTAACTTCAGGACTACACCTTCCGCGCTTGGGGTAGTTCCGCAGCCTGTTAGTTTGGGGCTTGCCATACTTCAGAGGGCTAACTTGTCTCGTGAAGCCTATCTCGAGGCTGCTGTTAACGTTATGACTAATGTGTTTGCGCCGAACGGTTTCATTCCATACCCCGGTCAGAATGTTTCTGAGGCTGACTCCTTCCTTGACGTGTTTGTGACTAATGCTAATGCTACTGTGGTTGAATTGGACAGGCTTATTCGTGATACAATAATCGCTCCGGAAGCGTTAGATATAGCACTGCGTTTGCATGACATATTGGCTGACAGCCTAAACGCAATAATAAACGATAGCACAAAATCCATAGAGACAGAGCCACCTCTACTAATGCGTGTCAAGGATCCGCCTGAACTGGCTCTTAGTAACATAACAGACATACCATATGAAGGAAGTTGGGCTTTAGGACAACCTATCAAGATTGATATCTCAGGTCTGATTGGAAGGGAGCCTTTTCAAGACAACAAAGGATTCCGTTACCTTGTAGGAGCGTGGAGAGACAATGACAGAGATGGCTACCTCGGGGTTGGCGACGAGATTATGGTTAAGCGTAATGTTACGGCATTCGCTCCTGTTTATGCCGAATGGCTAGGGGCGCTATGGGCAACCATTAAAGAAGATATTGCGGCAGTATTCGAGCCCCCCGAACCCGTGAAAATCGTGCTTTATTGTGCCACTGACGATCCTGTTGTATTCGATTTTAAGGAATACGTAGTATACGCCGGAATACCTCCAAAATACACACGCCCAATCGTCGTTGTCTATCAGATACCCATCAGATGCCTCAACTGGCCAGGATTCGACCCACAAGTTCGACAACCAGAAGTTGACCAAAAAGAAGGTGTCGTAACCAAGCGATGGGAATCATTCGTAGTGGTTCAAAAGGTAAGAGGCATGAAACTCTTCAGAGCTTGGTATCGATGGCCAGACCCAATTCATGGACCCCTTTGGCTCTGCGGAGCCGCATGGCTACCAGCCGAATACATAAGCACAACAATCGTCACGCCTGGAATGACACCAACAGTAGAAATAATCGAACAAGTGTATGCCATACCAGAACTAGGCGAATTCATCTGGTTCTTCAAAAAAGACCCGTAAGGGGCAGAAAGTCACAGGATGACATCTGCACCTTAGGGGTACACCTATCCCAGAGAGGAGTAGTGAACAAACATGAACAGAAAAACTAAAGCACAAATCATCCTGATGACAAGCCTACTAGCAACTGCTCTAGCTCTAACACTTTCTAGACCTCTAGTCAAATCATCAGAACCTCTACGAGTCGACGCCATAGCCATATGGTCACACGACACAGCAACCCCAAACCTCTACGACATATACTACTCAATCTACGACGAAACCGCAAACCAATGGTGGTCATTAGGGCCAGCCCCAGCCAGCCCAATAACAAACATTCCCAGAGACGACTTCTGGCCAGCAATATCCTTCGACCACCTCGGAAGAGCCATGGCGGTCTGGTCACACGACACAGCCACCCTAAACGGTTTCGACATATACTACTCACAATGGCTCGGACCAGCAATCGGATGGACAACGCCAGCACCCGTAGCCTCACTACTCGGCGAAGACATAGACCCAACCATAGCATTATGGTGGAACGGCACAGGCGTAGCCGTCTGGATTCACGAGGGGGCAACAACATACGAATTATGGTTCTCACTATGGAACGGAATCAACTGGTCAACACCCACCCCTCTACAAACACCTTGGAACCCCGACCTAAACACAATGTTCAAACAACCCGAAATCGCCTACGACGCCAAACAAAACGCCATAGTTGTCTGGACAGACAAAGATGGGGTAGTCATGCATTCTGTCCTATTCTTCGACACAACCGCATGGACAACTCCAACGGAAATACCCAACCAAAGACCCTATCTTCTCGGAGCCGCCACAGAATCAAGAAAAGGAATATCACCCGACCGATTCGGCAACGCAATAGTCGTCTGGAACCAAAAGGCATTTCCACCCTTATGGGACAACCACTACGCTGTTTGGAACGGAACAACCTTTAGTCCCGCAAAGGCCATCTACCCCGACATGGGACCAGGAATCAGCAATGGTCTAGGAACAGCTATTGCGTTCGATCTAGCCAACAACGCAACAGCTGTGCATGGCACCTCTCTTAGCTACGGTGACATATGGTCGAACCGCCAAGTGGGAGGTGCGTGGCAACCAACACAATTAGTCACCCCATCTGGCTGGGACTATCCAGGCTTAGAACCTCGAATAGCCCACCTATACAGCGGCGTTGCAGTGACAGTTTGGACAGGCCTAGGTCCATTAGGAGACTCGGACATAATATACAGGATCTGGAATTCAACCTCAGGAACATGGACTAACGGAGGCCCAATAGTTCCTTTAGGACTGACGGGCGACGACGCTTTACAATATGGACCGGTAGCGATCGCAGCAACCACAGGAAGCCCAACATCACCAATGTTTATACACGACATAGCAGTCACCAATGTCAAACTGGAGAAAACCGTTGTAGGACAAGGATTCAAGTGTAAAATACACGTGACTGTTAAAAACAAGGGCGACCTCGGCGAGACCTTTGATGTTACTGTCTATGCAAATGTGACTTCTATCACATCACAAACCATCACTTTAACGAGTGGAAACTCCACAACCCTCACCATCCTCTGGAACACCACAGGCGTGGCCAAGGGCAACTACACCATAACAGCCGAAGCCACCCAACTCCCAGGCGAAACAGACACAACAGACAACACGTTATCGGATGGTTGGATAATAGTAGCCATGATAGGAGACATAACTGGTGGAACACTGAACCTCATGGACTTCATACCAGACGGAAAGGTTGACATGAAAGACATAGGAGTAATCGCAAGGTATTTTGGACAAACCGTGCCGCCAGCACCCCCAAACTGCGACCTAACAGGTCCCACAACAGGCCTACCAGACGGAAAAATCGACATGAGAGACATAGGGGTAGTAGCCAGAAACTTCGGAAAAACAGACCCATAAAACCTGAAAAACAACCAACGCCATTAACAAACGCTCACTTCCCCCTTTTTCTCGAGCTAAAATTAAGTGATTAATATCGTTCGCTCTTGTCTTATGTAAACATCCTAAAATCTTATCGTGGATAATTAGAATTCTATAAAAATCTTCTGTCAGCCATCAAGCTAAGTTCCTTAGGTGGTTCACGGTTCCTAGGAATGTTCCATCAAGAAGGTGAACTTCTGCGTTGTCGATGCTCACGCTTTTGGAACGTAGAACTGGACCTATAAATGCCTTGGAGCTACCGCTTTTTCCGAGACTTTTCTGGTTTATGGCTTGTCCTCCCAGAAAATCGTTGAATGAAGGCATTATGAAGAGCTGGGAGGTTTTTAGTTTCACTTTGAAGTGTTCTTGTAGCAAGAGGATTGGGTTTTTGTCAACCTTTATGCGTTGATGTTCCAGTAGAGATTTCGCAAGTTTCGTGCTATCGCATTGGGCTTTCACCCAGACCTGTCTCGTAATTCTGAAGCCGAGGGGGTCTCTAAAGGTGACTGTTGGATGGACGTGGGCGGTGATGAGGCTGGAGCAGTTCAGCAGGTTGGGAGCTGGCCATGTGTGCCCGTGGAAGAGTCCGATGTTTCCTAAAGTTGTGCCTGTTGGGGGCAAGATTTTTGCGGTTGGGGGCAAAAGCGGTTCCAAGTTGCCGTCGTGGTTTCCCGGTATTATTTGGATGTTCTGTACTTTTTTGTTTATGTTTTCGAAGAAGTCTGGGATGTCACGCCATTCTTCCATCTCGACTTTTGCGATTGCGTGTTTTACGTCTCCGAGGAATAGAATGCTCGTGGGCTTGCATGATTGGATTAGTTGAAGCATTCTTTGTTGGATTTTTGGTGTTTGTGATGGGACGTAGATGCCTTGTTCTGCGAGTCGCACTTCCCAGCCGATGTGGAGGTCTGCGACTACTAGGATTCGTTCGGAACCCGTTTTTAGGAGGAGGGATGGGAATGGTCTCAACGGAACTATCATAATTGGTTTGGTTGCTCCTTTTTTTTCGCCGTGGAGGTGGTCAAGCTAAGAGTTTCTTAATGGTTTCATATAAGGTTGTGTTGGCGGCTGCGATGAAGGACACTTTCTGAGTGGGGGTTAACGGGACGTTTATTTCTCCTCCTTGAGGCGTCAGCATTACGGCTCCTGCTTCTTTTACTATGAGGTGGGCGGCAGCCATGTCTGTTACTCTCAGTTTGCCTCTTATGTCGATGAAGGCGTCTGTTGTTCCATCTGCCACGTAGCAGAGTTCGAGGGCGTTGGCGCCCAAGTGACGTGGGTGTCTTGTTTTTTCGAGGACCCGTGTGATTTGGTTGGAGGTGTGTTTTACTTTGTATGTGGCGAGGTCGACTCCTACTACTGCTTCTTCGAGTGTGGTTGTTGTGGATGGGTGTATTTTTTTGTTGTTTTTGTGGGCGCCTTTGCCTTTTTGGGCTGTGTACGTGATGTTGTGGAGGAGGTCTGTTACGACGGCTGCCTGGATGGTTTGTAGGTTTGGGGTTTTTGAGATTGCTAGGGATGTGGCTATGAAGGGTATGCCTCTTGTGGCGTTTGTTGTGCCGTCTATTGGATCTGTGGTTAGGTAGTATTCGTGTGGGTGTGAGCCTATTTCTTTGGTGCCTGTTTCTTCGCTTATGAGGGTGCATGAGGCTTTGTTTTCCTCCAAGACTTCTATGAGGGCTTTTTCTGCGATGAGGTCGATCTTTTTCATTTGGTCTCCTCCTGCTCCTCTTCCGAAGGTTATGCTTGCGTTTGGTGTGTTGTAGAAGGGTAGTATGTCTTTTCTTATTTTTTGGGAGCATTTCTTGAGAATCGGTAGCCAGTTCATGAGTTGTTGTCCTCTTCTCTTATTGAATGGTGTGGTTGAGTGTGCTTTTAAACGTGAGTGCTGGTGTGGTTGAGTGTGTGCGTGTGTGAGAGCCTCTCTCTAGAGGGGGAGAGGAAAAAATTTTTCTGTTTTTTCATCAACTGCCGAAAAGAAGAGTTGTCTTAGCTTTCTGATTTGGAGATAGGCGTTATTTCTGGTTCTGTTCAGTTGCTCCGAATTGATAACAAGTGATAAGCTATTTTTCAAAACTACCTCTATACATAGGTTTGAGGAGAAACTTAAGTAAGACTATTCTTGAATTGTAGGTTGAGCGGGGGTTGCCAAGCCAGGTCAAAGGCGTAGGCTTCAGGAGCCTATCCCGTAGGGGTTCGTGGGTTCGAATCCCACCCCCCGCACCACAGATAAACCTCCCACACTTAGCCTCAGTTTTGTTTTCTGAAAATCTTAGTGCCGTCTATGTCACAGGCATATTCAAATCCAGCGTCTATTAGCTGTTCTTGTGGCCCAACAGACGCATGACGTGAAGGACATCCTTAGTCTTGTGATTCCATGGTTTTCGCGATCTTCTTGCGTTCCTTAACAAAGAGCCTTTCTTTAGCAGGATGTTGATATATATATGGGTTCTACACAAAGCTGTGGACAGCTGGAACTGACATTATCAGCAGGACTGCCCCCATTGAGATTGTTAAAACCTTCAGGCAACTACCTCAAGAAAAAGGCTACCAGAAATCTCGCAATGGGAATTCTGTGCCTGGCTATTTTTCTTGTCTTGTTGGTCACTTCTATCGATGTTATACCTTCATATATAGATGCAGGCAGATACAATACTGCTCGTGGCACAGCTCTAGGTTTGCTCATTGCGGGCTGGTACTATTTCCTGCTTCTTCAGTATCGAAACTACAGAGCAGGCATAATTGGAGAACGGAAGGTGACAAGAATACTTTCAGCTGCTTTGAGTGACGAATATTTAATGTTCAATGACGTAAAGCTAAAGAGCATGGCAAGTGGAAACATCGATCATATTGTTGTTGGGCCTACAGGAATATTCGTAATAGAAACTAAGAACTATAATGGTAAAATCAGTTATTACGGTGACAATTGGGAAGGAGTAGGCAGAAGATCACCCAGTAGACAGACCCGAATTAACGCAATGAGAATCAAGAGAATCTTGGCGTCTTCAGCGGGCCTGGAATCAAAATCTTTCTGGGTTCAAGGAATTGTCGTTCTAGCAGATCATAGAGCTGAAATAACGGAGAAAAGACCCCCGGAACATGTCAAGGTAACCAGAATCGATGGGTTGGCAGATTACATTAGGAGCGCACCCCGAAGAATCGAAACCCGGGAAATTGAACTGATAAAGGCAGAAATCACAAACAAAATCGAACTGCAATAGATCAGGCTTTGGAATTATGTATGACAATAGAAAAATAGGGGAGATTGGGTGATATCACCACAGTAATGGGGGTTTGAATCCCACCCCCGCACTGAACAAGCCAAAAAATAGCTATAGACTAAAAAATGGGAAAGAGTGCAAGCTTTAGCGTTATCGAGTTGTCGAAGGTTGATGTCTACAAAGGTATTTCTCTAACGAATTCGTCATAATGCGTATCCATGTCTATGAGTTTCTACCAGTTTTCCTGGAAGAGCCTCGCTGCCTTAGCATCCTTCTTAATGAAGGCTAACAACCTATCCAATGTGCCGAAGTCTCGCATCTCCATATGCATCTGATACGTCCTCGGATTCGCACCGAAAAAGTCATGCCGATAGAGTTTCCCCGACCCGAGTCCTTCTACCTTGCCTTCCAGATAACGGAGCAACTCTTTTGCCTTATTAACGAACTCCTCCTCGCTCACACCGCTCCTCAAGTTGAAGTACATAATCATCTTAGTCATGTTTACAACACCTCTCACTTTTTGGCTTCGTGAAACGAGCGAATGAAACTGTGGTTGTACCTGTCTTAATAAGGACTTCGCAATGCTAAAAAGAGATGAAAGGGCGCTAGATTCCGAGAATTTAAACCGATGCTTAAACCTAACCCCCCGCACTAAATTTGCACAAAGCGAAACTGCTTCATTTAATGCGCATGCATTATCCCCCGTCTACCCATCTGATTTGCGCTGGTATCCGCGCTCAACCATTCGGTAAGCTTTTAAATAGTCCTCCGCAAATCTCTGGGCATACTTCTCTATGCCTCCATGCACATCTGTGAAGTTTCTAAGATGATGATAAAACTCATGGAGAATTACACAGGGATTACGAAGAACCTCACTACCAGAAACATGAATCGTTCGTTTCTTCGCGACGTAACACGCCGGCTTTTTTGAGTATCGCTTTGGCATGCCAACCTTAAGATTTGGCTTCGCAACCCTGTAACGCTGACTCAACAATTCAAGAGCTTCCTCGGTGTCTTTAGAAAGAATTAAGTTAACAACTTTCGCTTTAAACAACAAATCAGCAGTTAACATATTCGACAAGGCCATTCCTGTCTGCGTGCGCCTATTTTTTTCTTTCTTACCAACCGTGCTTGACTGTTGAAGGCGGAGTCCCTTTCTTCTTCCGTTTTTCCTCTTTCTCGGTACGCTCAAACTTATTGATTTTAACAACACCGCTTTCCAGCGCAACCCAATATTTGTCCATTAGGTTTCGATGGTAAACAAATTTGTTTACTATTCTCTTCAGCTCTTTTGAGGATAAATTTTCGGAATCTACCAAAACCTTGTTGCCACTTGAAGTGACATCAACTTTGAGTTTCAAACGCAAGAAATTGGACAAAGCTTCTCTTTCATCCTCCAATTCACCCATATCCACTTTTAACTTCCTCTTCCTCCTTAGGAACAATATAGCAAACCTCCACCAAATCAAGAGTTATTCTCACTTAAAAAAATGCGCGCAGAAAACGTAGATTATAAACGTGTATGTAAACCTAACCCCCTCCGCACATATGCGATAATCAAGTTTCCTTGTATCTCACGCTGGCTAATCATCGTGCCTTAGTTGAACGGTTCTTGTAGAATTTTACGAGAGGCAATAAAGCAATCCAAGTGATAACAAAGAACAAGGGTGTTATCAATATCCCCAGTTCTCGGTTAAACATGTCCGCGAACACTCCTCCCAGCACACCCAACATTACTCCGAGGTATGTGGCGGTGTTTAGGGCGCCCATAGCCTCTCCCCTAACGCTCTCATGCGTCATTTGGGCGGGTGTTGAGAACGCCGCTACCCAGTTGAAGGTCCATATCGGAACAATCCACAAGATCGAGAACAATAGTGGCTCATTGATGAAGGCGAATAAAGGAGTGTAAACGGCGTATATCAAAACGGTTACCTGAAGCACCCTTCCACCGCCAACCTTGTCTGCGAGTCGCCCAGCTAATGGGCTGACAAGAGCGCCTGAAACCGATGCACTCACACCCCAAATCACACCGAGCATAACCTTTGAGTGCTGAAGCAAATCGTAGAAGCGCAGCCTAAGTAAGGGGCCACTCCACTGAAATCCAAACCAGCAAATAAACATGGCAATCAGAAGCCATGCAAACTCTTTTGGAGCCTTAAACTTGAACGTGAATGCACTCTTAACATAGCTTATTAAACTCTTGTCTCTACTCGTGCGTGACTCTTGTGGATGAAATACAACAATCAAGGCTGAGAGTGCTATTATCGTTGCCGCGATCGCGTAGACACCCAGGGCACTAAAAGACTCGTAGATGAACCCCATAGAGAAGGTTCCAACAGCCCAACCCAACGCACTGAGCATAGAAAACCAACCTATCACCCTGCCCTTCTCCTCTGCGGATGTCAACGCTGCTAAGAAGGATGGAAAACTGACCGAACCGAAGAAGGAGCTAACCATAAACAACGCGATGATAGGAGTTGACGAGTTAAAAAAGCCACACAGAAATATAGGAATGGCAGAAAGCCCTGTGCCAATGGTGATGAAAGGCTTTCGCCTTCCATAGTAGTCAGAGGCGGCACCCCAAGCCCTCGAAGTTATGTACATAACCGCTGAAAGGGAATCCAGCAAGGCAATCTGAACGTAACTGGCTCCGAGGTCGTAGAGGTGCAGACTAAGAAAGGGCCAGAAGATGCCGCCACCTATATTGTTTACAAAAGCAGAGATTAGGAGGGTTTGTGTTCCAGTTTTCATGATTTGCGCCAACGATGGCTAACGGAGAGAATGACATGTTGATTTAAACACTTCGCTCTGTCTTCTATTGTTCCTTATGAAGGCGTTTTAAAACCCTCAGAGCGATTAAGGTTATCAATTTGCTCGGCTTACCCACGGTCTCTATGTTAGCGTGCATCCTACCAGCTGGAGCGCTTTCAAGAATCCATCTTCCATCTGGACAGCGTTTTTGCAACAAAACTTGTACGGCGTCATTTAAACGTTCATCCTCAACATAACCCAGTTTGGTCAAAACGTCCAATCCTCTCAGAATGTTGTATCCATAGAACCATGGAAACCCAAGTTTCAGCCATGACTGGTTGATCACTTTGTAGCCGTGGTGATCCGCCTTAAAGAGACGGTGCATGAGAAGAAACTCTGCTCCTCTCTCTGTGGTATGTTCCATTTCTTTTGTCAACATTTCTCTCGGAGCTTCACTGAAAGCTTCCATTGGGCAAATCGTTCCGTAAAAGCATCCATGCTTATCTCTGATGTGCGCTCGCCAATATGGACAGAGCCATCCACCGTCCTTGTTCTGAATCTTCACAAGCCACTCCAAAGCCTTCCTTACCCGCGGGTCATTCCCGTATCCTATTCTAATCAAGGCTGCAGCCATGTTGCCAGTGAGACACGAATACTGATGCTCAAAAACCAGGAAGGGCACCCACTCGTTTGGCGAAGGCAACTTCTTTCCTTTTTGGCGCAGATACTCGTATTCTTTGAATGCTCGCTTAGGAGTGTAACTCGAAAAGCCGCCCTCATCTAATTGAAACTGAAAAATGGATTCACAAGCGTTTCTGACCCTCTCATCACCTCTGTCCATTCCCAACTGGCCCAGCGTCATTACCTGCCAATACGAAGACTTGTACTTAGGATGGTAAGGATTCGCTTTTTCTTCCCAGTATCCTTCCAACTTCTGCTTGGAAAATATCTTTGCGACTATTTTGGAGGTTGGAATTGCGGCTTTAGCGGCTAGTAGCTCCCGGTCGTCTTCTCTTCTGTCTAAAAGGTCCCTAAGAGTAAAGTAGCGAACCGAAGGGTTTTCCTCTTCTGAAAGCCATCTAGCAAGACCTTTCTCAGAGGTGTTTTGGCGAGTAGTCATATCTGAGTTCACCTTTTTCGATCTATGTGAGACGGGATTTGATGTCAACCGTTTCTTTGACAAAGGCTAAGAGTATCGCAGTTGTAAGAATGCCAAGAATTGAGTTAACATAGAAAGGCATTCCATATCCAGGTATAGTAAAACCTCCAATGTTCCATGCTGTAAACCTGTAGAGGTCATAGAGGAATGTTGACACGACAGGACCCAGAATGTCTCCCACGTTGAAGAAAGTGTTATAGAGCCCAAACAGCCTTCCCCTAACCTCTTCTGGCACTATATCTGCTCGCAACGCCTGCATTGCTGGCATATAAATGTTGAAGCCCAACATGCGAAAAGAAAGGAAAAACGTGGCTTGTCCAACATCCCCAGTCAAAGGAAGAACAAGTCCACAGAAACGCGCGGAGAATCCCCCCAAGGCTATGAGAGGCTTCCTACCGAGTTTGTCTGAAACCCGTCCAGCAATCCAGCTGGCTAGGAATCCAATCAACCCTGCAGAGGTCATGATAGAGCCGATTGCGATGGGCTGGATGTTGAACTTGTCCTGGAAAAACAGGGCAATGATGGGGATAATGAAACCAACAGCAATACCGTTCGCAAACGCACAAACAAGCAACACCTTGTAAGACCTCGAAAATCTTTCCGCGCCTTTCTCATCCAGAGGCCCGCGTGACTCATCTACCTTTGCATCGTCACCAACATCCTTTGTAGATAAGCCCTTTGGTTTCTCATCGATTCCCCAAGCCACTAGAATCATGGCAACGGCTGCGAACGCTGCATCCACAAAATACGGGACTCTGTAGCTACTCGTAACATCCATAAATTGTGATGCCAGAAATTGAGTTGTTCCTCCAAAAATTGGGCCAACATTTCTTCCGATGATTGCACAAGATGCCACAAACCCGACAGCCTCCCCCCTTCTATTAACTGGAACTTGGTCGATAAGCAATGCTTCAGCAGGCAAGGTGGCTGCCGCCGTAACAGCTCCATTAATCGTTCTTATTATTAAGAGCCAATACCAAGAAGGCACCAGTCCCGTCAGAGCTCCAAAGATGACGTCTCCTAGCACACCCCAAATCATAAGCTTCTTTCTTCCGATTCTATCTGACAAGCTTCCAATCTTCGGAGAAAGCAGAGCGGAAGCAGCCATGAAACTAGAAGTAAACAATCCAATAGAAGCAACCGAAGCCCCTAACGACATGGCATAATTCGGAAAGTAAGACAAGGGTATAGCGAAAGCCAAGGATTCTATGAACGAAACCGCACCAAGCACAAGGACATTAGTGCTGTAAAGCCTTCTAAACACCATATCGTCACTTTCTCATTAGCTACGTAGAAGTAGAAATCCATGATGCGCGGAGGTGTATAAAGTTTGGGATTAGCATCTTTCAAGGATTTCTGTTGGTATTAGTCTTTCTGGGTGATAAAGAGGATGGGCGAGACAGAAGTCTACACCTTCCAACAGTTTTGATTTGTTCCAGGTCGGAGGCTCGCCTTTTTCGGTTGTTGGTTGCCACATGAGGTGTATCTTGAAGCATTCGCTAATATGCTTTGTTTTGTGTCTTACTCTGATTGAGTTGAGTGATTTGAAGCCGAGTTTCTCCATCTGCCCTTTTATTAACCAAGGGCTCCAGTGGTCTTCTAAGCCAATGGTGGCAAAACCGACTGCGTTCCTTTCGCTTTCTATCATGTCTGCCAGCAATCGCTTTCCGAGGTTGTGCCCTTTCGCTCTCCTCAGAACCCAGATGCAGTTCATCACGATGATGTTACTGCCCGTGATTGGGTAACCAGACGCTTCTGCTGGTGCATACTCGATTTGTCCAACGATTTCTCCATTAAAGATTAGGAGTTTCTTGTGAAAACCTCTGGGGATCGCGGTTTCTAGGTATTCTCGGCGTTTCCTATACTTCATGAAGGGTAGAGGTGGAAGGCATCTGTAGAGGTGTCTCTCGTACTCGCTCTTTTTCGTTATGTCTATGATCTTGATTTCGATGTTTGGTTGCATTTCGTCTATGTATGGGAAAATTAACGTAAAAGTTTTTCATTCATCTGGTCAGAATGAGCAACGCTTAGTGGAACCCCATAAATAGTTCCATGCATATCTGGGAATTCATGCTTCCTGACTTGCCGATAGCGGTTTTTCTGGCTTCGTGTCTCTTGGTTTTCTGGAGCGTAAACCTGTACAATCTCAAAAGGCATGGTGCAAGCAAGAAGGGCGTCAAGTATAAGGCTGAAGTGGAGCGCCCAAAGGGACTCATTTTCGCCCTCTCAGCTCTGGGAACAGTAATCTTTTTTCTAGAGTCCTTCTTCTACATCCTTCTGGTTCTTGCTGGTCTTCAAACAACCCTGTGCAGTCTATTCCTTCAACTTCGGTTTCCTTTTGACTCGTATGTGCAGTTGGCTGGCGTCTTTCTGACTGGTTTTGGCTACTCTCTGTTTACCTGGAGTGTTCTCGCCAGAGGAAGGTATGCCACGTCTTGGGAGATGCCTGAGGATCAGAAGATCGTAGTGTGGGGTCCTTATCGCTACGTGCGTCACCCTTCATATCTTGCCTACTTCATCTTGTTCGCTGGGCTATTTCTAACCGTTCTCAGTCTGTTGACTTTGGTTCCCTTTGTTGCGGTCCCTGGCTACCTACGCATCGCGACTGTGGAAGAGGAGTTGTTAGTGAAAAGGTTTGGTAAGGCATACCTAGAATACCAGCGTACAACGGGTAAATTCTTTCCTAGGAGAAAGAAACCTTAACGGGAGGTGGCGTTCACCTATTAAGCCAGAAAACCACTGCTTTATTGGAGTTGCCAACACTTGCGTGTTGCAGTTCTAGTCTCCGGTGGAAAAGACTCCGCCCTATCTCTTCATCGCGTTCTACAGCAAGGTTACGAAGTAAGATATCTGGTGAGTATGCTTCCTCAGAGGGCAGACAGTTGGATGTTTCACTTCCCAAATATCCATCTTACGGGCATATTCGCAAAAGCGGTTGGAATTCCACTGGTCAAGGCAGAGACCACTGGGGTTAAGGAGACAGAACTCAAAGACTTGAAGAAGCTGCTCGCTACCCTAGACGTTGAAGGAGTGGTTTCGGGCGCAATATCGTCACAATACCAGAGGAAGCGAATAGACAGAATCTGTCATGAATTGAATTTGAGGTCGATTGCGCCTCTTTGGCAAGAAGACCCATTAGAACTGTTAAAGGAAATTATTGAGCTAAATTTTGAGGTGATCATCGTGGGAGCGTATGCTCACGGCTTCAACGAGAGCTGGCTGGGAAGAAGAATCGACCCTCCAACAGTAGACTCCCTTCTCGACTTGAACAAGAAATTCGGAATATCATTGGTGGGCGAGGGCGGTGAATACGAAACCTTGGTTCTCGATGCACCATACTTTAGAAGAAAAATTCAATTGTTGCGAGTAGAGAAGGTTTGGGAAGATGACAGCGGATACTTGCTTGTAAAAGAAGCCAGGCTAGTAGATAAGTCCACGAGGTCCACGAGGACTTGAAAAGGTTTATTAACACTCTAGATTTCATACCTAAAAGGCTATTTGCGGACGTTGTTCCGTTGGGATGTAACAAAACGTTGAACCACAAATGGAGAGGATTTCGTAGATGACGTACAAGTATGTTGCAAAGGCTTGGGAGAAGCCAGAAGCCTCCTTTGTTAAGGATTTAATGTTTCAAAGAACCATCGAATGGCGTAAACAACCCACGGTTCTTAGAATCGAGAGACCAACACGCCTGGACCGAGCGAGAAAATTGGGGTACAAAGCCAAACAAGGATTTATCATCGCAAGGGTTCGTGTTCGACGTGGGGGCTTCAGAAAGGTTCCTCCCAAGGCTGGTCGAAGACCCAAAAGAATAGGCGTAGCAAAATTTAAGCTAGCGAAAAGTCTAAGGCTTATTGCAGAGGAGAGAACAGCAAGAAAGTTTCCAAACCTCGAAGTTCTAAACTCCTACTGGGTGTGGCAGGACGGACGCTACAAATGGTTCGAGGTCATTCTGGTAGACCCCGACCACCCAGTCGTAAAATCTGATGACGACATTAACTGGATTTGCGAAAGGGTTCACAGCGGAAGAGTTTTTAGGGGATTAACAAGCGCTGGCAAGAGGATACGGGCGCTTCGTCACAGAGGACTAGGCGCGGAGAAGGTTAGACCGAGTCGCAAGGCCTCTCGTGAACGGAGAAAAGAGGAAAAATAAACTGCACGCACTGTATTTTTAAGGTATGTATATTAGTGCTGCCATAACACAACCATAATTGTTTGTAGGTACGTTGAGGGTTTCAAATCGATAATTTATTTTGTCGATCTCTATCTCCCGTATGTTTGCCATTTCTCTTATTCTCAATTCCAAAGTTTTCTCTAAGGTCTTTTTATCCATGTAACCACGAGTCTCTGCTACAATGCCGTATTTCTTATCTTTTTCCCACCCCCAAGCGATTCCAGCTCCTATCCTTGCTTCTCCTTCGGCACTCATTCTTGCCACGACTGCGTGTGTTATGGAGCCGATGGGTATCTGTTTCAGCTTTATTTCCCTACATCCGGGGGGAATAACGGAACTTACCGAAACTAGATTACATTGGGCTATTCCAGCGTTTTTTAGCGCCAAATCAAAGGCGTTGAGCTCGGAGATTGGGCTGGTGGCTTTGCCACTTGTTACAAAGAATTCTTTTGGGATCATCTGTCCTTTTACCTCTCGTCATTGCATAGCACTTAAACCAGAGTATTTGTTTTATGGTGAGTTAGCATAGTTTTATCATAAACTAATGCGGTATAGCGAGTTGAGGAGCAATGAAGATTCGACCAATAATACGCAAAAAGAATGGTAGAGTAAGAGAAGGAAAGGGGTTCAGTAAAGGTGAATTGAGAGAGATTGGAATAGATTTTAAGCAAGCCCTCAGACAAAAAATCCCCGTTGATTTAAGACGGGAGACAAAACACGAAGACAACGTGAAAATTCTCAAGCAGCATCTTCAAAGTTTGAAGCCCTTGAGGACTCGGAAAAAACGTAAACCACACGCACAGGTTAAACATCAAAAAACCTAATAAACGTAAATTGTGGAGTGGCGTGATTGTCTAAAATCCCTGTCGCCTTTATTGAAATAAGGTCGTTTGCCCACGCAACAGAGAATCCTGACAAGGTCATGGAGGCGACAAAGCGAATCTTTCCCACGGATTCCTTAGAAGAGGTCGAGTTTAGGAGAACCAGCCTAAAAGGGCACTATGGAAACCCCATCACACTCTTCGAGGCAAAGATAAAGGAAGAAAAAGTGATAAAGGGTTTGATTGACAACCTTTTTCCACGTATTAACGCGGTGGATAAAGAAAGCCTACTGAGAGAAATCGGCTTGCATGTGGAAAAGGGAAGCCTATATCTTCGTTTAGATAAGCAAGCTGCTCTTCACGGTGATGTCAAACTTTGCACAGCAGACCCCATTCGTGTTCGCGTACGCTTCAAGAAAGGAGGAGTCGAAGACATCGTTAAGGTTTGCAGAGAGTTTGGGATGTTGCCATGAGAACATTTGTTGATCTTCACTTGCGTCCATCAATAAACGACTTGGGTCACGTAGAAGAAATGGTCAGGCGATCTTCTGGTCTCGGGTATCGATCGGTTGGCATTCCACTTCCTTATAGCATCAGGGAAGAAAAAATTCGTCAACTGAGAACCATTTGTGAAAACGTCAGAATAAATCTGGTCACAAGAATCGATCTTGCGCCAAAAACCTCTGGTGAGCTACTTCGAAACCTGCGACGTTTTAGAAGAAAATTCGAAATTATATCTGTGACATGTAATTCCAAGAGTGTTGCGAGACAAGCAGCAAAGGATAGAAGAGTTGACCTCTTAGCTTTCTCCCCTGGATTCCCCTGCAGACGCTTCTTTGACAAAGCGGAAGCGGAACTTGCCTCTAAGGCTGAGGGTGCTTTGGAAATTGACATGACTTCGCTTCTTTTTTTAACAGGGTTTCCAAGGATTCGAATTCTCTCCAGCCTTAGAAAAGAAGTTGCGGTTGCCAGAAATTTTAAGGTACCCGTAGTGATTTCCAGTGGAGCAACCGATGCAGGTCTTCTGAGGGGACCTTATGATTATGCCGCATTGGCAACCCTGTTTGATCTGTCCATGCCACTTGCTTTGCGTGGGCTTTCGGAAAATCCTTTTAGCGTTGTTGATAGGAACAGAAGGAAGCTTAATTCTGGTTATGTAGCTCCTGGTTTGTTTGTTGTGAGAGATGTGAAACATTGTTTGGGCGTGTAAAAAAGCGTTATTTGGCTTTGAAAGTTGAAAATGAAGAGCCCTTAAGCGAAAAAGACCTTGTTGGGGCTATTTGGAACTCTATCCTGCAACTTTTTGGAGAATACGGCGCCAGTCAAACCAACCTTTACCTCGTTGAATTTACCCCAAAAAATGGTTATGCTATCCTGCGCTGTTCTCACAAGGCAGTTGACGTGATTAGGGCTTCTGTGGTGGCTATAACAAGGGTCAACGAAAAACCCGTGGCAATCCATGTTATGAGAGTTTCTGGAACCTTAAGAGCTCTGCGCCAAAAGTTAGTAGTAGAAAGCAAATGATTTGCGGGTCTGCTAGTATGGAAAGCGTGTCTAAACATATACTACAAGTTGATAAGGATCACAAAATCATATTTGATGATTTCAGAAACGTCAGACTAAACGAAAAAGCAAGTCTGGTGTTTGCGGACCCTCCCTTCGGAATTGGCTTCAGTGGCAACCTCCAGACATATCACAGGACCCCAGACGCCCTCTCCTACGTTGACGTGTCGGCAGAGGAATACCCCAACTTCATACGAAAACTTCTGGATTGGTCCTACAACTCGCTCGTGTCTTCTGGAAGTATGTGGCTGCTCTCAGGGTGGAACAATCTGGGCACAGTGCTCAGTGCCGTCGAAGACAGCGGGTTTCATCTCTTAAATCACTGCATCTGGAGATACCAGTTCGGGGTCTTCACTACGAAGAGGTTTACCACGTCCCATTACCATCTTCTGCTTTTGGTGAAAGACCCGAATAACTACACTTTCAACAAGCCGAAGCACTACGCTGAAGACGTATGGGTTATTAAGCGACCCTACCACCACGGGACACAGACAGCTGGCAACGAGCTTCCTGAAAAACTGGTTGCAAAATGCATATACACATCATCCAACAAAGGGGATCTAGTAGTTGATCCTGTGTTAGGTTCTGGCACAACTATGCGGGTCTGCTTATGTATGGATAGAAGATGCATTGGGATAGAAGTTAATCCTGCACTTGAACGGCGCATAAAAACCAAGTTGGGATTAGGTCACCTCAAATGACTCTGGAGTGTGTGTCTGAGCTTTTTTTAACGTGCGTAGGCAAACTCTACAAAAACCCTCCACCTGCAATATGGGGAATCTCAATAATTCGGGATACATGAGATCAATAGGCTCCATGTGATGACGCAAGCCTCTATTGTGCCCCAACCCGTGCGCCACCACCTTCCTTGAATTTTCTTCATCTAGCTGAAAAAAGGAGACAACCCCAACCTTTTCAGTCACGTAGTCGTGAACAAGATAGAGCGTCTTCTTGAAATTTTTTCCATCAAAGAAACAATAAAGGGCAACTACAGGGTCGGGTGTTCCCCCAAGCAGGAGGCTCATCAGTCTATCAGACTTTCTTTTCTATTCTTTTAATCAACCTTTCAAGAAGGAGGGCTCCAACTGATTCTCCACTTGTCGCTATCTCAAAGTCGTGTTCCAAGCTAAGTTTCCCAAGATACATGACATCGTCCCATGCTTCCGTTGGAAAATATCTCCGCGCCTTCTCAACAATCTTGAGTAAGTCTCGCTCACTCTCGGGCTCTCTGTTAATCGTTAGAACGTTGATCGACTGCATGATTAATGCTTACGAATGAACGGATATAGGGGTGATTACCGTTCTGCAAATATTCCAGAAACAGAAGCCTCAGGCAGAACTTGGTCCAGTGCAAAACCGAAGGTTTCTATACGACCAAAACTGACGGCTTAACACTGAAGTCGCAGGTGCAAAACGTGCGTTCTTAACAAAAGCTTTTAATAAAGACTGTTGCTGACTGTAGTCTATGCGAAAAGAGTTACCTCAACAATTGTTACGAGAGCTTCTTAAAAATTCAAAACGAAGCGACAGAGACCTCGCCAAAGCACTCAAAGTTTCTCAACCAACAATAACCAGAACTCGGCACAAGCTTGAAAAGAGCGGAATGATCGAGGAATACACAATCATCCCAAATTTCAGGAAGATGGGTTTCGAAATACTAGCTCTAACCCTTGTCAAAATGCGTCCCGAAATTCTTTCACCAGGAGTAATGGAGGAAGCCAAGAAATACGCTACAAAATTCCCTAACGCAATATTCGCCTCCACAGGGGAAGGTCTGGGCATGACTGGAGTGATTATCTCTTTTCACAGAAACTACACGGACTATCATCAAAAAGTGAATCTGCTGAGAGTTGACTGGAAAGAGCTGACTGATGAAATTCAAAGTTTCGTTGTTGCCATTGGAGAAGGAGAGTTCAAGAGGTTTTCTCTGGGCCACTTGAAGGAAGTGCCTCTTTAGCTCACAGTTAATTACAAGTTGGTCAAAAAACCTGAAACAATGTCCATTCCAAATTAGAAGACTAGGGTGAATGCTCTTTTACCAGTTGATGAAGAAGAAGGGAGAACAAAATTTTTCTGTGCTACCTTCAAAGAGAGAAAGAGAGGCAATATCTAACAAATCCACTCGAGGCACTGTTACACAAAAACATAAAAACAAAACAACAACAAACACTCTAAAAGGAGAAAAAACAAAATGCCCACATACATTCTACTCTCAACCCTCACAGAGGAAGGATGGAAAACAGTCAAAGCAAAGCCAGAGAGGATCAAAGAAGTCAACAAAGAAATCGAAGCCTTCGGAGCAAAAGTAATCAACCAATACGCTGTTCTGGGACCCTACGACTTCGTCAATGTAGTGGAGGCACCAGACAACAAAACCATCGCGCGAGTTTCCGTGGAACTCGGCTCTCGAGGAACAATTCAGATAAGAAGTCTACCAGCAATCCCGATAGACGAATTCATAGCCACAATGAAGAAAAAATAAACTCTCTACGCCCTCTCTTTTTTTACAAATGCGAAACTAAAAATAAGAAAGGGAAGTTAGACTTTTTTAGTCGTGGCTTTCTCGAGGGCAACAACCCCAGGCAACTGCTTTCCCATCAAAAACTCGATGAGTGCACCCCCAGCAGTGCTCACATAGGACATTTTGTTTGCCAGTCCCAATTCCTCCACCGCTGCAACCGTGTGTCCACCACCCACCAGTGAAAAGGCTTTGGAAGCAGCTATCGTCTCAAGGATCTTTTTTGTTCCAGTCATGAACTCTTTGTTTTCAAAGACTCCCATGGGGCCACTAATGACAGTTGACTTAGCTTTGCGTATGAACTCTCCGTATTTCTTGGCGGTCTCTGTTCCAATGTCAAAGATCGCATGGTTGGTTGGGAGTTCCTTAACTCCCATTTCCTTTCTCTTCTTTTGAACTTCAACCGCTAAATCCACGGGCACCTCAATCGCTTTGGGATATTCTTTCATCAGTTCTCGAATTCCAGGCACCAACCCCATCAACTCCTTCTTCTCCAAGAACTCCATGTTTGGTTTTCCGAGGTCGATGCCCTTCGCAACGAGAAATATGTGCCCTATAACTCCTCCAGTCAAGACGTAGTCCGCGATTTTGTTCTTGAGAACGTATCTAGATATCTCTAAGGAATCGTCTCCCTTCGCCCCTCCAAGAATGAAAATACAAGGCTTCTCCGGAGCCTCCAAAACCCTCTTCAAAGCCTTGAGTTCTCTCTCCATTATTCTGCCGGCAACACTGGGCAAAACCGCTGTGAATCCAACGATTGATATGTGCGCCCGATGAGCGGCTGCAAAGGCGTCGTTGACGAAAACGTCGGCGAGAGGAGCTAATTTCTTCACGAATTCAGACTTTGCGTGATCCTCGGGTGTTCCTTTGTTTTGTTCGTCCGCGAATGTTCGAACGTTTTCTAGAACCAGAACCTCGCCGCTTTTCAATTGTTTGATGGCTTTCCGCGCCTTTTCTCCAAAGATGTCGTCCACGTATTTCACTGGCTTCTTCAAAATTCTACCGAGAATTTCGGCGTGCTGTTTAAGGGGAATGAAATCCGGGTCTCCGGGTCTGCCTTGATGCGCTAAGACCACAACCTTCGCGCCTTTCTGAACCAACTCCTTAATGGTTGTTTCGGCGTGTGCTCGAATTCTTGCGTCGTCGAGAATCTTTTTTGTTTGGGGGTCGATCGGTGAATTAAAGTCAACTCTGAGTAGTGTCACTTTGTTTTTGAAATCGAAGTCATTCATTGTTAGGAACTTAGCCATTCTATCACCTACATAAAAATGAAGGATTCTCGAATTGTTAGAGGTTCTTTAGGGTTTGTCTATCAGAGACGGGCTTTCTTGCCGATGAGCTCGATCAGTTCCACCATTCGGCAGGAGAAACCCCACTCGTTATCATACCAAGCTAAGACTTTGACTAGGTTTCCTCCGATAACCATCGTGGACTGTCCGTCTACAACCGCTGAGTACTCGTTGTGATTGAAGTCTGTTGACACTACTGGGTCATCCGTGTAGTCCATTATTCCTCTCAGTTCGCTTTCTGCAGCCTTCTTTAATGCTGCGTTCACTTCCTCTTTGGTAACGCTCTTTTCTAGTGTTGCTGTGAGGTCGACTATAGAAACGTTTGGAACTGGAACACGCAGGGCGATTCCGTTCATTCTTCCCGTGAGTTCTGGGAGTGCGAGTGTCGCCGCGATGGCTGCGCCCGTGGTCGTGGGTATGATGTTGAGGGTGCCAGCTCTTGCCCGACGAAGGTCAGAATGCACTAGGTCGAGGATTCTCTGGTCGTTGGTGTAGGCGTGGGCTGTGGTCATGAGTGCGGCTTTTACGCCGAAGTTGTCGTGCAACACTTTGGCTACGGGCGCGACGCAGTTGGTTGTGCACGAGGCGTTTGACAGGATGTTGTGGTTCTTAGGGTCGTATTTGTCTTCGTTCACGCCGAGGACTATGGTTATGTCTGGATTTTTTGCAGGCGCAGAGATTAAGACTTTTTTGGCTCCTGCTTGGAGGTGCATCGAGGCTTTTTCTCTGTCCGTGAACAGTCCCGTGGATTCTACGGCTAGGTATACGTCTTGGTCTTTCCAAGGGAGTTTGGAGGGGTCGCGTTCCATCAGGGTGCGTACTTTTTTGCCCTTGACGACTATGCCGTCTTTCTCTGCTTCCACTGGGAATGGTGCGCGTCCGTGCACCGAGTCGTATTTGAGTAGGTGAGCCAATGTTTTGGAGTCGGTTATGTCGTTGAGTGCTACGAAGTCGATTTTTGCGTTTCTTTCATTGGCTGCTCTGAAGAGGAGGCGTCCGATTCTTCCGAAACCGTTTATGGCTACTCTTATTACCATTTTTATTTTCACCTTGTTGAGAGAGGGTTGTAGTGGGGTTTTTCTTAATAAGATTTCGCATAGCGGTTGTTGTTTATGTGGGTGTGTCTGTCTGTGTCTAGGTCTCTATAGAGGGGGGAGGTAAGACTGGCGTTATGGTTGAGCCGTAAACCCAATGAAGGGACTGGTTGGGAGCCTTAATGGAAATGCGACGCATGCAAGGCTTTAGTGGGGTTGTCCGAAGTTTCTGGCTGCTGTGCCTATGTCTTTCATGTCGACTTTGCCGTCTCTGTTTATGTCTACTTTTATCCAGTCGGGGGTGGTGTAAGCATACTCTTCTGAGGTTATGGTGTTTCCGTTTTTGTCCGTGGCTTCTATGTAGTATCGTATTGTTTTGTTTGCTAGTTCAGTGTAGGCTGGTGTTAGGGCGTGGTATAGGGTTGTTTGTGGGTTGTATGTCATGTTCATTGTGTACCAGTTGTCGTCTATCTTGAAGTGTAGTTTTGTGTAGTCTATGATTTCTGTTATGTTGGTGAAGCCTTCGCATGTGATGTTTGCTTTTACCTCTAGGATTGGTGAGATTTCGACTTTGTTGATTTGGGGGATGGCTGTAACGTTGAAGGTTAGTAGTTGGGTGGAGTTCCAGTGGTTTCTGGTGTCGTTGGCGTACCATCTGTAATAGTGTGTTCCAAGCGATAGATTGCTGAATGATTTGCTGTAGGTGATTTTGTGTTCAACATGGTAGTATTCGTTGAAGTCTAAGCTTTCATGAAGCTTTTCCACATCGGTATAGTTGATTCCGTCTAGTTCCAGAATGGCTTTGTCAAGTTGGGCGTTATCCTTCCAAGTTATGTTTAGAGTACAAGAAGTTGAAAAAGTGCGGAAAGCTGGGTTAGAATATTTTGGGGGGATGATGTCAACCAAAGGCAAGTCATCATAATCGTCTCCATAACCTGTTATGGTGTGCGGCGTTTCTCCTAATCCATCACCATCTGAATCCTCGCCAATGTAGTCATCCCAATAGTTACCTCCTACATAAGCCCCCCCAATTATGTTAATGCCTAAAGTTTTTGGCACGTTCCAGTGATTCATCGTATAAGCTGTCCAAGCGTTGTTAGAATTGTTGAAAAAGTTATCGTAAATGTAATTGTTATAGGTCTGAGAAATAACTAAACCATAAGTATTATCAAATATTCTATTATGGTGTATGCGATTGTGGTTGGTATCCAAATTCACTAAACGTATCCCTCTTGCATTATTGCTTATACTATTCCCATAGATTACGTTATCACATTGTCCATTTACTGCCAGATTTATTCCCCAGTCAAAATTTTTGACATGTAAATTTGTGACTACGGAATAATTACTTTTCATATCAATACCTTTACCTGTTCCGTTTCCTGTTATTGTGTGTCCTTGTCCGATTAGCACAGTATTGTTTGCCAAGATGGTTATTCCATCTCCATTTACGGTCAAGTCCTTAACTATGTAATACACGTCTGTTTCATTAATAATGAATGGCAAATGGTCTATGAAGTTCAGCGGATATTCTGAAGAATAAGTTTCAACATTAATACCTGTTAGACTTTGACTCGAAGAACATGCATACAAACTAACGAATACTTCAACAGACAAAACAATCAACAAAGCCAAAACAACAATTCTACGCATAAACATCTCCTCCACTCATAAGGAGAAATAAAAACAAAAGATAAACATTGCTAAACAGCATGCTCTGTAACGATGAAGATGATGATGAACAAAAACAATTTTAATCTCCCACACAAACCTACAGAGACCTTTCTCTTTTAGAGCCAATTTCTCTTAAACTACAGAAAAACGTATATAGTTATGTAGTTGTATAGTTATATAGCGATAGAATTGGGAACCTATGCGACAATATCAGTTCCATCAGACATAAAGAAGGTTCTGGAAAAGGCAAAGGGCGAAGACGAGTGGGGCAAATTTCTCCTCAACCTTTACCTTGAAGCCAAAAGGCTAGAAAGCAGAAGGGCATTCGAAGAATTAGCAAACATGCTCAACGAAGAAGACCTAAAAGCCATACTAGAATCCAGCAAAGAACTCAGGGAAAGGCTTAGATTCACATGAACCTACTCGACACAGATGTAATCATCGAACTACTCAAAGAAAGAAAACACGAACTGGGAGCCATCTCAATAATCACACTAATCGAACTATTAAGAGGACTAGAAAACACTAAGAAAAGAACAAAAGCCAAAGAACTACTCGAAAAGAGCTTCAGCATACAAAACCTAGACAACCAAACCATAGAAACCTACTGCAACCTGCATCAGAACCTCAAAAAACAAGGCGAAACACTACCAGACGCAGACCTACTCATAGCCGCAACAGCAATAGCCCACAACCTAACCCTAAAAACAAGAGACCAACACTACAAAAGACTAACAAAAAACGGACTAAAACTCACACCACCACACAACAATAAAAGATAAACTCCAGCAGAACTTTTGCGACCATTATGTAAACGTTTATAGGTTTCGTTTACAACAAACGTATACAGGCAATAAAGATGACCGAAATCATATCCACACGAATTCCAGAAGATATCGCAAAAGACCTAAAAGAAATAGAGAAAGAGGAAAAAATGGACCGAGCCACAACAATCAGAAGACTCTTAGTAAGAGCCATCGAACAATGGAAAATAGAGAAAGCCTTAAGACTTTACCGCGAGGGAAAAGTAACGTTGTGGCGTGCGGCAAGAATGGCAGGCATAACGCTTAGAGAGATTATGGAACTGGCAGCAAAACAAGGGATCCAATTCCAATACACCGCAAAAGACCTCGAAGAAGACGTTAACGCAGCACTCACGGAGTAAACCAAGCCACATGCCAGTCTCAGACGCCACACCTCTCATCTACATGGCAAGACTTGGCAAACTACACCTCTTAAAAAACATATTCACTCACGTACAAATTCCACCAGAAGTAAAAACCGAAACAGTCGAACACGGAAAAACAAAAGGATATCCAGACGCGTACGTGATAGAGCAAGCACTAAACGACAAATGGCTCGTCCTTAGCTCATTAACCCCGGAAAACACAAAAAAATCTGAAACGCTCGCACAGATGACTGGAATAGACATAGGCGAAGCCCAAGCCATAATCCTAACCAAACAAAAAAACGAAAAACTCATCCTCATAGACCAAACAAACGCCCGACAAGTCGCTCGCCATCTCGAACTAACCCCAAGAGGAACAATCTTCATAATTCTGTCCGCCATAAAAAGAAGGCTAATAACAAAAGAAGGAGCCAAACAAATGATGGCTACACTGATCGAAGCAAACTTCTACATAAGCGCCAAAATCTACCACGAAACCCTCAAGGCAATCGAACATCTTGAACTGAAATAGCTCTGGATCAAGACTCGATTTTCCGTCATTACTATAACAAATTCCACAACCACATCAAGAGTCTATGTTTGTAAACTTTAAATACTTGTTAAACAAGTATGCATTTGGTGACTAGTATGAATCTAACCGTCAGAGGACTAAACGACGGCGTCTTCAAAAAGTTCAAAGCAAAAGCCGTAGAAGAAGGCATGAAACTCGGAGAAGCCCTAACCCAAGCCATGGAACTCTGGATCAAACAAAGAGGCATAAAGCCGAAAACCAGTCTGCTTGACATAAAAACATTCAATTGGGGAGAAGGAACCGAAAAAGTCAGCACAGAAATCGACAAAATCCTATACGGAGAATAACCGTGCTACTTCTCGATTCAAGCTTCATAGTAGCATATTCCAACGAAGCTGACATCAATCACACCAAAGCCCTACAAATCACAAAGGAAATAGATACAGGCAAATACGGGACAGCGGTCATCACAGACTACATCTTCGACGAAGTAGCCACAGTCATGCTAATAAAAACAAAAAACCTCACAAAAGTGGCAGAATTAGGTGAGACGCTCATAAACGCGGCTATTCTATTAAGAATCGACGAAGACCTGTTCAACCACGCATGGAAAATATTCAAAGAACAAAAGAAACCAAGCTTGAGCTTCACGGACTGCACAAGCATAGCGGCATGTAAAACGAGCGGAATATCAAACATAGCAACATTCGACAAAGACTTCCAAGAACTAACAAAGCTCACCATAATCGGGCTCCGAAACTCGATGTAAACGCCTATTCGGGTGATTTCGATTGCAAGTGATAATCAAACGAATAGACAACCAAGGAAGAATCTCCATACCAAAAAACTGAAGAGATAAGTATCTCAATGAGAAAAAGGCAATTCTCGTTTTGAAAGGAGACTTGATTGAGATCAGACCGTACACAAGGTTTGATTTGACAAAGTATTTCGACAAGCTTGAGGTGGATTTAAAGTCGGATCTCTCTGATTGGCATCGCATCCGAAAAGAACTTCGGATGCACTAGCATACAGTGAAAAAAGAGCTAGAAGAGAAAGATGGATGCCAATGCTGCACTCAGCAAATCTACTCTCTCGACAAAGACTTTGACACATCTCCAGACATCAAGAGAACCATTGAATAGAAAAAATTGTAGTTTTAGATTTTGTAAGGAGTCAAATCACAGTTTTCTTAACGCCATTTCTGCTGCTAAGACCATGGGTTCCCAAGTCTCATTTACGGGTGGAGCATACGCCGTATCTGCTTTCACCAGTTCTTGCACAGTCATCTGCTTCTGTATCGCAAAGGACAAAGCGTTTACTCGTTGAGTCACCTCTTCTCCAGCAATTATTTGCCCGCCAATAATCCTTTGGCTCTCCTTCTCAGCAACAATCTTCACCCTAATCGGCAACGCTCCTGGATAATAGTCAGCCTTAGTCTTCGACGTTATGGCTCCAGCAACCGTTTGAATGCCAGCCCTTCCAGCAAAGAACTCGTTTAAGCCAGTAACACCCACCTCAAAGTCAAACAACTTTGTCACTGCTGAGCCTTGAACCCCAGTAAACACCGCATATCCACCAGCCGCATTTGTTCCCGCCACTTTCCCTTGCCTAACTGCCACGGTTCCAAGTTGGGGCAACGCTGGCAGTCGAGTAATACTGTTCACGGATTCGGCACAGTCTCCAACCGCATACACGCCCTTGGCACTGGTCTCCATCCTCAAATTCGTTTTAATTCCTCGAGCTTCACCAATGGCGATGCCAGCCTTCTGAGCCAGTTCCGTGTCAGCTCTAACACCAGTCGCCACAACAACGAAGTCCGCAGGAATCTTTTCTCCAGCAACCAAGGCGCCCGTAACCTTGTCAGTGCCAAGAACTTCGTCAAGGCCATGTCCAACAATGATTTTTAACCCTTTTTCTTCAAGCATACCCTGAACAACGTCAGCCATCTCCTTGTCTAACATCACTGGAAGAACGTAAGGCAAGAACTCAACCACAGTAGTTTTCACTCCACGCTCGGCGAAAGCTGCTGCAACCTCTAACCCAATAACTCCTGCGCCTACAACAACCGCCGTTTTTGCAGTTTTAAGAGCCTCATCAACTCTTTGTCCGTCCTCGATCGTTCGAACAACAAAGACTCCCTTCTTTTCCTTGCCCTTTAGTGGCGGCACAAAGGGGTAGGCGCCCATGGCGAGAATCAAACTATCATAGTTGAGAACTTCCTTCTTTCCACTCTTATCCTGTATCTCCACTGTTTTGGCTTCGGTGTTGATGTTGGTGGCTGTTGTTTCCAGTCTGAGGTCGAACTTCATCATGCGATAATAGGAGGAGGGATAAACCAGCAGGTCATCGAAACTTGGAATTTGTCCCCCAAGCACGTACGGAATTCCACACCTTGAATAGGCTCCCTTGTTCTCCTTGGTGACTAAAGTGATCTCGGCGGTTCTGTCAGTCTTTCTTGCCGCGACCGCAGCGTCCACTCCAGCAGCATTAGCACCGATTATAACGATTTTTCGTGGCATCCTTAGCCTTCCTTAAGGAGCCCCTTGTGCCACTCCGCCGACTTCTTGACATCCATGAGATTCTTCAGTTCTGCATCCAGATTGGATGGTGTTATAACGAGTAGCCATCCCTTGTTGTATGGGTCCTCGTTAAGGGTCTCTGGCTTACTCCTAACTCCCTCGTTGACTTCCTCGATTTTGCCACTCAAAGGAGCCACAAGGTCTGAAACCGCCTTCACCGATTCCACAGTTCCATAAGGGTCGTTTTGCTTGACTGCACCGCCCACACTTGGAAGTTCAACATAAACTATCTCTCGAAGTTGCTTTTGAGCGTAGTCCGTGATGCCGCATCTCACCTTCTTTCCTTCGATTTTTATCCACGCAAAGTCCTTAGAGTAGTACAGCCCTTCAGGGATTTCGTAATTATCGACCTTTACCATACTTCTCACCTCTTGAAGAAGCATTAATGTGTGGGTTTCTGTTTTAAAATTAACTATTAGCTGTGGCTGTAGGATTTCAACTTGATTTTAGATACTTCCAAAGTCACCCTATCAACCATTTAAATGTGAAGCCACAATAATTTCGTATACCTAAAGTGCGGTGAGTATGAGCGAACGAAAAGAAAGCTCCTCCAAGTCCTTTGAGGAGTTGAGCAAAAAACTCGACCTGATCATGCAACGACTAGACGCCTTAGAAGCCCTAATCCTAGATAAACCAGAGTATGCGGGGTTAGCCGCCACACTAAGACTAACAAGAACAGGCATAGGGCTATACGGCGAACCCCTAAAAATCGTCTCCCGCATCAAAACAGCCGAACGCCTCATGAAACACCAATCCATCGCCAAAGATGAAATCTCCCGATGCATCATCCAAGCCCTCGCTCTAAAAGGATCACTAAACATCTCTGCTATCACCCGCCAAGTCCAAGCAATGAGAGGAAAAGCCTCCAGAAGAATCATTAGAGCAAGATTGAAACACTTGGAAAAGGATGGCGTGGTGCATCAAGTGGGAGGGTTTGGAACAATATATGAGATTACCGAGTGATCAACGGGATGGTCACTTTTTCTCAGAATCATTAACTATTGGGACCACTGGCTATACTAGATTGGTGAAAGAAAATGAAATGGGATAAGAAGATAATGGACAAGCATGAAAAGAAAGAAAAATCGGCGTTGGATGCTTGCCCACTTGGCATAGTAAAGAAGTTTAAACCTGAAATACTCTTCAAAAACATAAGAGCCAACACTTTAGGTTCACTGGATTACGAGACAAGGAGACTAACTCAAGTTGCACTCTTAGAAGCGGAATCCAGAAAAGCTGAGGCTCTCACGCTAATCCGCCGAGCATCCTTCATCTAAATGTTTCCAAAAGGTTAATGATATCTCCAATCACAAAATAGTGGAGGTGGAAAAATGAGTGAGGAAAGAAAACATAAGAAGCCAGAAGCAGAAGAAGTCAAAGAAATCCTTGGAGTAGTCTCCACCGAAATCCCTGCACTAATAAAGGGAATTATTAGCTCGGTGTTTTCAGAAGAAGCGGGCAAGAGCATGGGGCGTGCAGCCGCAGCCTTCTACAACGAGCTGAAACAAAGCGGCATGCCAGAGGACGTAGCCGTCAAAATGACTGAGAACTACATAGGCGTATTCACCAGTCTAGGAGACATACTCAAACGTACTGGAAAATTGGGCGGAAAAGAGCAGATTTCAAGCGAAATCGAAGAAGAGATAGCTAGGAAGATTAAGGAAAAAATCGCCGAAAAAACAAAGGAAGAAGAATAAACCCAAACTCTTCCCCTTCATTTTTTAGGAGATAAAGAATGGGAAAGGCAAGAACGGCACTAACCCTGCTCAATGCATCACCCTACATTGCAAGATTGCTTTGTAGCCTTTTTGCCGCATGGTTAACTTTAGGTTGGAAGGTGCGAAAGGCGAGAAAAGCCTTTGAAAAGGAACTGATTAAGCAGGGAATGTCAAAGGAAGATGCAGAGAGACTTGGCGCCCAATACACACTTTTGAAAGACGATCTCATGAGAGAACTCAAAGCTTACATCAGAACATAGTGAATCTAGCATGCCTGGTCATTCAGAGTAGCGGCCAAATTGATTCTGAATCTCGACGAGTGACAGTAACCGTTAAATTCACTGAATGATTTCTCTCTTGGAACGGAGGTATTCAACGTGGTAATGGCTTTCGTTTTAATACGGGTCGGAGCGGGAGAGCACCTGAGCTTTATGAAGTCGGTGAGGGAGGAAATCGCCAAGATAAGGGGGGTGAAAAAAGTGTACGCCGTCTTCGGACGCTACGACTTGATCGCTCTTTTGGAGGCGCCAACACTCGAGGAACTTTCTACCACAATCACAGATAAAATAAGAGCCATAGAGGGAGTCCAGTCAACAGAGTCGCTGATAGGACTCTAAAAGCCTGTTTTGATGTCCTCAAAAATTTGAGAACAACATAAAGATGAAAATGCGATTTCCAAGCCCATTTTTTCAGTCAATTCAACAGCTTCATTTGTCGGGAAGGCTATTGCATGAACCCCTGATTTAATCGCTAACAGATCAGTTTCTATCTTATGTTCACCCTTTGGTCTCATGCATCCTAAAACCAAAGGAGTTTTTGGCATCACTAGCCTAGCGGTTACTAACACCTTTGCTATGTCCTCTGGCAAGGGGGGACTAACACCTTCCATAGGAGTGCCACGAATAGGCATTAACGCGATTATGATTACAGCTGAGGGGTCATACTTTGAAATTATTTCTAGAGCGTGCAACTCTCCTTTAAGTTTACCGTAATGAAGCCCCACAAGAACATGAGGCACCACCGGAACCTTCGCCTCATGTAATGCCTTTAGAGACTTACCATAATCGTCAACTCTGACGTTCAATTGGTAAATCTCTTGTATGGTCTCATCGGAGCCAATTACATCAATCAAGGCGGCATCCACACCCGCTTCCTTCAACTTTTCAGCCATAGAAAAGTCTGTGATGCCCGTATGCACAACAACCGTTAGTCCTAAATCACGTTTTATCTTGGCAATAGCCTCCATGAATTTGTGTAGCGGAACAGAACCGTTTGGCAAACAACCCCCGCTTATTAGACAGCCAAGAGCTCCTCTGCCCTTAAGACTAACGCATGTATCGACTAATTTCACGGGAGTGAGGGCTGGAAACATTGTATTCAGAACTTTTCCGCCACAGTGTTTACATTTCAGGGCGCAAGAGGAGCCAGTTACAGAAATGGATGGGAAAGCAGCGGGTGAAGAACAGTAATGATTGCTTTTATAGTACATGAAACTGGGGGCGTAGAATCGAATTTTTCTGGGTCTTTTGGGTAATAGTTCCGCTTCAATGTAGTCAAGTAGTTCGTCCTTTGACATTTTCATGACTTCTTGAGGCTTCATTCCAGATCATCAACACGAGGGTGATTGTGTTAGCCAAAAGCCACTTAAAAACCACATGAAATTTTTTTTGGAAGATTTTGGAAAAATAGGAAGCTGACGGTTATTACTTGTTATTGAACTGCCTCGACCTTGACTACTTCTGGTATCTTCTTCTTAAGAAAGTTCTCGACTCCCCATTGAATGGTCATGGTTGACATCGGACAACCTGCGCATGCTCCCTTCAACTTAACCTTCACGATGCCATTTTTTACTTCTAAGAGTTCTATGTCTCCGCCATCAGCCTGTAGATTCGGTCTCAATTCCTGGATGGCTTTCTGCACCTTGTCTTCAACAGTTTCCTTCACTTTTTTCACCACCCATAACTTGTAATTAGCAACATAAATACCTTGCATTTAAGGAGTAGGAGACATTAATTTGAAATAGAGGAAACGTTAAACAAGAAATATCAATTATGAGTGGGTTCAAATGGGTAAAGTTGAAGACCAAATTGTTTCATTGCTGAAAAACTCGGATAAATCATTGACCATTGCCGAAATCGCTAGTCAAATTGGAAAGCCATCTAAAACTGTTTTCAAATCTCTGCGAAAACTCTTTGAAGAAGGTAAAGTTGACTGCGACATCAAAACTCGCCAATATACACTTGCAAAAAAATAGCACAGAACGCTTTTATTGACAACAGAGATTCACAGTGCACGCTGGGAAATTGATTGAGACAGCGCAATGAAGACCAAAAGACTCTCGAAGTTCCTAAAATGATTCGGGTTTCAGTGGGCTCAGCCATTGTGCTTAACTTAATGCATGGAAGACTCGACGCTTTACCAACAACTGCATATCTCCTCACGTACAGAAGGGGGCGATGTTCAGCCAACTGCGGCT
>Ga0315314_1000569_pt1 | contig 39362 bp, 28 predicted proteins | sample TDP9_MG_FD_203631 | JGI IMG/M metagenome (GOLD analysis project Ga0315314, IMG submission 203631) | Freshwater sediment microbial communities from Lake Towuti, South Sulawesi, Indonesia - TDP9 | ecosystem: Environmental > Aquatic > Freshwater > Lake > Sediment | place: Indonesia: South Sulawesi... | reverse complement strand
ATTGTGCCTACAAATCCTACATTCAATTACGGGTTCGATAAATCGAACCCCTACAATTAATAACGTAGGAGTCGGATTTATCCGACCCGTTGTTTCTTTTTGAAATATTCTATTGTTTTCTGGAGGCCTTCTTCAAGGGGAACTTTGGGAGACCAATTCAAAAGTTCCTTTGCCTTACTTATATCCGGCTGCCTGATTTTAGGGTCGTCTACAGGAAGGGGCTTTCGAATTACTTTGCTTTTACTCTTTGTTAACTTTAAAATGAGTTTAGCAAAATCATCAATAGACATTTCTTGAGGATTCCCCAGGTTAATCGGCTCATTAATATTAGAAAGGAGAAGCTTGTAGATTCCTCCAACCATATCTGAAACGTAACAGAAACTCCTGGTTTGTGTGCCATCACCGAATACGGTAAGAGGTTCCCCTTCCAATGCCTGATTAATAAAAGTCGGAACAACGCGACCATCGTCTTTTCTCATTCTGGGGCCATAAGTGTTGAAGATTCTGACAATCTTTGTGTCAATTTTGTGAGTATAGTGGTAGGCCATAGTCATCGCCTCAGCAAAACGTTTAGCCTCGTCGTAAACACCCCGAGGCCCGACGGGATTAACGTTGCCCCAGTAATCCTCCCTCTGAGGGTGAATCAAAGGGTCTCCATAGACTTCAGATGAAGAGGCTAACAAAAATTTCGCTTTCTTTTGCCTGGCTAAACCGAGTGCCTTGTGTGTCCCCAAGGAGCCTACTTTAAGGGTCTGGATGGGCAACTCTTGATAGTCTATCGGGCTGGATGGAGAAGCAAAATGGAGTATTGCATCGAGTTTGCCCTCAATGAAAATATAGTTTGTCACGTCATGGTGAATAAACTTGAACTTGTCATTTCCCATAAGATGGGCAATGTTGTCAGTATTTCCAGTTATCAAGTCATCTATGCAAATCAGGCTATGGCCTTCATTTATCAAGAAGTCGCATAAGTGCGAGCCCAAAAAACCGGCACCACCTGTCACCACAATCCTCATCTCCCCTCCCTTTAATAGGGACAGCGACCATTTTTTAAATTTCAAATTACGGGCATAAAGCCCTACACTACCAAACCTTTCAGGGTAGTGTAGCCCTTTATGGGCGTCCCGATCTATCGGAACGGGCGTAAAGCCCTACACTACAGGGTTAACGGCCAATGCTTTTATAGATAAAGCCGAGACGTTTCATCTTCTCAGGTTCAAAGATGTTCCTTCCATCAATTACAATGGGAGCTTTCATCAATTTCTTAATTTTGTTAAAGTCGAGTCTCTTAAACTCTTCCCATTCGGTGAGAATTACCAATGCGTCAGTTCCTTTTGCCGTCTCGTATGGGTCTTTACAATAGGTAACTTCTTTCAGGATTTGCCTGGCAACTGGGATTGCCACCGGGTCGTAAGCTTTGATTTTTGCCTCTTCTTTCTGGAGCATCTGAATTACTTCAATTGAGGGAGCATTCCGCATGTCATCGGTATCAGGCTTGAAAGCAAGTCCCAAAATCCCGATTGTCTTATCTTTTATATTCCATACGGCGTCCCTGACCTTGTTTACAAGGAGCTCTTTCTGCTCGCGATTTATCTTTTCCACAACCTTAAGAAGCTCAAAATCGTAACCTAACTTCTGTGTGATTCTTAGAAATGCCTGCAAATCCTTAGGTAAACAGGCTCCGCCAAAACCGACCCCGGCGTTGAGAAAGTCGCGGCCAATCCTTCCATCGTAACCTATCCCTTCAGCAACTTTGTTTATATCAGCGCCTGCCTTCTCGCAAATATTTGCAATAGAGTTAATATAGGAAATCTTCAATGCCAAGAATGAATTGGAGGCGTGCTTGATTATCTCCGCACTCTCAATATCGGTAACAACGATTGGAACATCCAGGGGCTGGTATAGTTCTTTCATAATCTTTTCTGCTTTTTTAGAGCCAACTCCCAGGACGATACGGTCTGGATGCATAAAGTCATAGACTGCCGAACCCTCACGCAGAAATTCTGGGTTAGAAACAATGTCAAAGTTGACATTTTTCTTATTATTTAACTTTACTGTGCGGGAAATCCACTTGCCTGTCTCTACTGGCACTGTGCTTTTCTCAACTATCAGCTTGTAACCATTCATCGTTTGAGCTACTTCTCGCGAGACCGCCTCAACATAACAGAGATCCGCCTCTCCATTTGGTTTCGGAGGAGTGTTTACGGCGATAAAGATAACTTCTGAATTGTTAACTCCTTCCTTAATGCTGGTAGTGAAAGAAAGCCTGCCAGCCAGCACGTTTCTCTTTACAAGTTCTTCCAGGCCAGGCTCGAAAATGGGCATCTTTCCCCTTTTCAAATAGGCTATTTTTTCAACGTTATTATCCACGCAAATTACTCTATTTCCCAATTCCGCCAGACAGGCTCCAGTGACCAGTCCCACATGGCCAGTCCCGATTATGCTCACTTTTTTGCTTTTTTGCTTTTGCTCAATTTTTTTCTTTCTAGATAATTTAGCCATCCTCTCTCTCCTGCCTTAAATATTCTCGCTGGTTCGATAAATCGAACCAGTACAATGACTTGAAAGATGGACTATTATATCGAGTCTCGCTGATTTCATCGGGGGCTATTCCTCCCTTTCGGGAGGACTCCAAATTCATAGAGCAGTGAGCCACCACAAGGGCCGCCCTTACGCGTTCTTATTGAGCTACCGTGATTTCTTTTAGATAATCTTTTAAAGCTTCCTTCCAGTGTCTTAGCGGCTTCCAGCCTTGAAGCTTCCATACACCATTCTCCAGAACGGAAAATTTGGGACGCTTTGCTGGCCTATTCAGCTCCTCAGAAGTGATTGGCTTTATACGCACGCCAGAGTTGCGGAGAATCTCTGTCGCAAATTCATGCCAGGAACATTGTCCACTATTTGTGATATGCCAGATTCCATACAGGCTTGCCCTGGCGCTACTATTCCGGCGTTCGGCTCCTATGAGCCGGGCAATTGCCTGGGCGAGGTCTTTTGTGTAAGTTGGGCAACCTGTCTGGTCGTTTACAACCTCTATCTCTTCTTTCTCTTTTGCAAGATTCAATACTTTGGTTACAAAGTTTTCCCCGTTTTTTCCAAAAAGCCAAGAAGTGCGCACTATATAAGACCTATTTAACAGAGCGCTAATGTACAACTCACCCCAATATTTCGATTTAGCATATATGCTTTGAGGGTTCGGTCTATCAAACTCCAAATATGGCACACCTTTTTCACCGTCAAAGACAAAATCTGTGCTAACGTAGAGCAGTTCCGCATCGAATCTCTGGCAGGCGAGAGCAATATTGCGCGTCCCTAAGGCATTTACCCTAAATGCTAAATCCCTGTTGGTTTCAGAACCGTCTACATCAGTATAGGCAGCAGCATGGATAACTACATCCGGGTTTATCCTGGTAACTTCCTTGTAAATATTTTCGCTGTCGGTGATATCAAGATTAAGAGTCGAGAACTGAGAGGTCAGAAACGGTGGAAATGTCTCCCTGTCCAGGAGGTATAGCTCTTGACCTTCAGAAAGGACTTCTGCTAAATCTCTTCCGAGCATTCCGCAAGCACCCGTAATAAGAATGCGCATAATAACTCCGTTCTTGTTAACTTCCCCCCTCACCTCTATCCTCTCCCCGAGGGGGAGAGGCAACAAGTACCTAACTTTTTCTCCCTCTCCCCAAGCGGGAGAGGGCTGGGGCGAGGGGTTACTTTTCCTTATGCCTTAATTTCCTCCACCACCACCGGTTATCCACATACCACTTCACTGTATCTTCAAGAGCCCTTTCAAAGTCGAAGCCAGGAGTCCAACCCAGTTCCCTTTCAATTTTTGAGCAATCGAGAGAATATCTTCGGTCATGGCCGGGTCTATCTTTTACTGGCTGAATTAGACTTTCTGATTTTCTCAGTATCTTCAAAACTCTTCTTGTCAGGTCAATATTTCTTAATTCATTGCCACCGCCAATATTGTAGACTTCTCCTTCTCTGCCTCTGTGGAGAATCAAATCGATTGCCTGACAATTGTCCATAACGTAAAGCCAATCTCTTATATTCATTCCATCCCCGTAAAGAGGAACGAACTTATCATCCAGAGCATTCGTTATGAACAGGGGAATTATCTTCTCGGGATACTGGTAGGGACCAAAGTTGTTCGAGCTACGAGCCACAATGACTGGTAAGTTGAAGGTGACGCGGTATGAAAGGACGAGCATATCGGCTGCGGCTTTAGAAGCAGCATATGGGCTACTTGGCCTCAAAGAATCTGTCTCTTTAAATGAACCCTCGTCAATCGAACCATAAACCTCATCGGTTGAGGCTTGAATAAAACGAGAAACATTGTATCTTTTAGTTGCTTCCAAAAGATTATAAGTTCCATCTATGTTAGTCCGAATGAATTCTGAAGAATCAGCAATTGACCGATCCACATGGGATTCAGCAGCAAAGTTTACTATTGCGCTAACATCTTTTGCCAGCTCATCCACAATTCCTGTATCGCAGATATCTCCTTTAATAAAGGTATAGTTTGAGTTATTCTCTATGTCTTTCAGATTGTCCAAATTACCTGCGTAGGTAAGTTTATCTAAATTGACAATCTCATAATGAGGATACTTCTTTATAATGTATCTAATAAAGTTAGAACCGATAAAACCAGCTCCTCCCGTAACCAGTAAGCGCATATCCTTTTACCAACCTTTCCTCGCTTTCCAGCGAGCGTAAGGGATGGAAGGGTCATTTAAAGGGATTCTATATTCATCCGGTAATTCTCGATTATATACCTGGTCGGGAACGTTCAAAAGCCAGCAATTCTCTTCACCAAGGCACTCAAATCCGTGCACTACAAGAGGAGGAACTTTCAGCACCATCAGATTATTTTCTCCAATTTCGTATTCTCCAATTTCTCCAAATGTTTTCGAGTCGCGACGACTGTCGAAAAGAACGACCAGCGCTCTTCCCTTAATCACACAAAAATGGTCCCACTGTTTTTTATGATAGTGCCATCCCTTAACCCACCCCGGTTTGCATTTGCTTATGTACACCTGTCCAAACTTCATGAACATTGGCTCATCTGACCTGAGAATCTCAAATAGAGACCCTCTCTCGTCCTCATGGATCTCCAATTTCTTTATTTCAACTCCTTCAATCACAACTCCTCCAGGACTCCAGCCCCCGGAAACTCGAATCACATCGCAATAATGTAGGGGTCGGATTTATCCGACCCGCGGGTTCGATGAATCGAACCCCTACAGTTTACACGACTTCTACCCGGCTTGAATCGCCCACCATAATCCTATAAGCAGAGGGCTTTGCTTTTGATTTCACTATATAAACATTTTGTCCTACCAAACTGTCTTCAATCCTCTTGATATCTTTAATCTTGCTATTCTCAAGAATAATGCTGTGTTCGACCTCGCTATTTTCAATAGTTACCTCGTAGTAGATAGATGTAAAAGGCCCAATATAGGAATTCACTATTCTGCTATTTTTCCCAATAATTACGGGTCCCCTGATTACGCTATTTCTAATCTCCGCTCCCTCTTCGACCCTTACTTTTCCGGAAAGTTTAGATTCCTTATCTACTTTTCCTTTTACATAAGCTTTCAAATCGTCAAGAAGAATCCTGTTAGCCTCCAGTATGTCCTCTAACCTTCCTGTGTCCTTCCACCACCCCGTGATAATGTGCGGACGCACAGTAAAGTTATGCTCAATAAGGTACTGAATGGCATCTGTAATCTCTAATTCATTACGCCAGGAAGGTTTAATATTGTTAACAGCCTCAAAGATACTCTTATCAAACATATAAACGCCGACCAGAGCCAAATCACTCCTGGGGTTCTTTGGCTTTTCCACCAGCCGTAGGACTTTTTCACCTTTCAATTCAACCACGCCGAACTGTTCAGGATGTGGAACGCGAGCGAGGAGAATTTGAGCATTCGGCCTCGTTTTCTGGAATTCCTTTACTAACGAAGTAATGCCGTCCTTGATTAGATTATCCCCCAGATACATAACAAAGGTTTCATCTCCGATAAAATCTTCAGAAATTTTTACCGCATGCGCCAATCCTAACGGAGCCTCTTGCTCGATGTAGGTCACATTAACGCCCCATTTTTTCCCTGTCCCCACAGCATTTCTTATCTCATTCACTGTCTCGCCTACAACAATGCCAATATCTTTGATTCCCGCTTCCTTTACAGCTTCAATGCCGTAGAAAAGGATTGGTTTATTAGCAACCGGCAGGAGCTGTTTGGCACTTGTATGCGTAATAGGACGGAGACGTGTGCCTTTACCGCCACTCAATATAAGAGCTTTCATTTAATTTCCCCCTCACCCCGACCCTCTCCCCATTAACCCCCACCTTTTTTCCTCCCCCTCAAGGGGGAGGAGTAGAGGAGGGGGTAATTGGGGAGAGGAAGAAAGGGCTAAAGCTTCTTACTCACTCAAATATGCGAAAGGTAAATAATAATCAAGAAATTGCTGAAGGTTTTTCAAAATATTCAACTATGGCTGCCGAGACAATCCCAACAAACAATCCTAAAATTCCGGCAACCAGGACGTTCTGTTTCTTTTTAGGCCCAATTGGCTTTTCAGGAGTTGTGGGAGGAATTACCAACTCCGTGCTAACAGTGCCGTAAGACTCCTCCATCTTTTTCTCTCTGAGCTCTACCTGAAGTTCTTCATACCTGTCACGGCTTCTTTCCAGGGCTTCCATATATCCCTGCGCCACCAAAGCCTTTGCTTCTGAGTTGGTAGCTTCAAGTTCCTCTATCTTCTTCTGAAGAATACTAATCTCTTTCTCCATTTTGTCCAATCTCTGTTTACCAGAGGCAAGATATTCTTCCAGAATTAATTTCGCCTGTTCAAAAATCTCTTCATGCCTCTTAAGGAGAGCTGTGGCCACCGCATTTACCAATTTTGAAGCTTCCTCCGGAGTTTCTCCTCTTGCCCTTATCTCCAGAAGCCCTGATTTTTCCCTTATTCTTATCTTCGATATCAATTCCCCTAATTTCCCATCTATCACGGGGAGATTAAGTTCTTTTGCCACTTTTTCCAGCATCGGTTTTGTCCTGAAAATCTCTATGACTGTGGAAGGATCTTCCAGAGCAGCATTTCTCATTTTTCCAATTTTGATCATTGCTGTGGACTCATAAATCCTCGGCAGAAGTAAACTTACCACTGCAATGCTTATGGTAAGAACTAAGAAAATAATTAGGATAATCTTCCATCTCCTTTTTACCATATTGATGTAATCCCTCAAATCAACTTCTTTCTCTTCCATTCCATTCTCCTCCCATCATAAAATAGGGACAGCGACCCTTCAAATCCCTTGCCTGTGAATCAAAAGCGGGGACGACGGGATTTCCCTTCGTCCAGCCCTTTTCTCCCCTGGACTCAGGGCCTGGACGCTCACTTCCGCTGTCCTTCGGACCCGGGGCGCTCACCGTCTCGCGCCCGTCGCTGTCACGGAGCTCCTTATTCGTCGCTCCAGCGACCCTTCGCTCTTCCTCCCATAAGGTCGGCGTTCGCGTCCTTCAAATCCCTTGCCTGTGAATCAAAAGCGGGGACGACGGGATTTGAACCCGCGATCTCCGGCTTGACAGGCCGGCATTCTAGAACCAGGCTGAACTACGTCCCCACGTTCTTCCTTTGCGTAAAATTTTCTAATTTGGTGGGCGGTGCAGGATTTGAACCTGCGACCCCCTCCTTGTAAGGGAGATGCTCTCCCTCTGAGCTAACCGCCCCTATCTTATTGATTTCTCGACGAACTCGGCTTATTTTCCGGTTTAGTATTTAGTTAAAATAATTCCTGCAAAGTTTGAGTAATATCGACGGAGAAAATCACAATTTAAGCACGGTTCAAACTCGGTCAAAAATGGGTCTCTTTAAAAATGCTTAGGTAACAGACACTCCTTTATATAATCTTTATTTAATGAAATGAGAGGGTGGTCACAATTCTGCGAAAGAAAAGTGGGTGGAAACTGCGGAAAGTAAGCATTTTCTACCCGTTTCCTTAATCTTTTCACTTCCCGGACTACAGGAACGAAATCGCCATCCTCACTAACCAAAATCGCAGTATCATAGGTATTATCAAATGCATTGCTAAGCATATCTGTCGCAATATTTACATCGACTCCTTTTTCCACACAGAACGGAGGCAACTTAATATTTTTTTCTGTCAGGCACTTGGGACATTTTATTATTAATTCGGAGAGACTCTCGCCACAACTCGGATTGGGACATCTAAATTCTTGGCTTCTCTTTGCAAATCTACCCAAGTGTAGTGCTAAATATGGGGTTTTACGTAACATGTCAAAGAATCTTTGTTGACTTTGGTAATTCTGCGGGTCGACACTTTGAATCAAAGGAACATTATAGTAGTGAATTTGAATGAGTCTTCTATCTCCACACAATTTGTCACAAAATTTTTGAAAATTAATATTCGTTCGGATATTATTTTCCTTCAAGCCATGATAAAAATTACTTCCGTCAATAAATATCATTACTCTTTCCACTTCCCACCCCCAAAAATAACAAGAGGTTGGATATATAATACCCAACCTCTTGGAGTTAATTTACCCACCGTTGCCGAAGCAAAGATGGGGAGTTAATTCAATATTTATTCTATTTCCACTATAAGTATACATCAAGCTTTTCTGCCATGTCAAGTAAAAAATTGTAAAATTTTTGTAAACTATATTGTATTTCATCATTGACCAATACTTAGCACCTGCTCACCTTTCCCATAAGCACAAAATTATCACAATTCAGAAAAGCCTTTGATTTAAAAGGATAATTCTACAAGTAGCCAACTTTGTAAGGGAGATGCTCTCCCTCTGAGCTAACCGCCCCTATGTGAATCAGCTCTGCTCTTGTCCGCATTTTTATTTTGGCGTCCCCGAGGGGATTTGAACCCCTGCCGCCACCTTGAAAGAGTGGTGACCTAACCACTAGTCGACGGGGACAAAATTTGTCATACTCCACAAAACTTTACGTCTCGATATATCCTGCCACTCTTTCTGCGGTGGACCCGCCCGCTCACCATCTCGCGGGCGTCGCTGACCCGTTCCTCCTTATTCGTCCCGATTTCATCGGGACCCTTGAAAGAGTGGTGACCTAACCACTAGTCGACGGGGACAATTTCTCTCAAAAACTGAAAAAAATAATAATGAAATATTTTGTAGTGTAGGGCTTTATGCCCGTCTCGATAGATCGGGACGCCCATAAAGGGCTACGCTACGAATAAACAAAAATTACGCCCATAAAGGGCTACACTACAAATAGACAAGAATTACGCCCATAAAGGGCTACACTACCTGATTTTGAAAAATATTATTATACCACAAAAGACCGCCCAGATTATAACAGCAGATAATAATGGAATATCGGTAAGGAAATTTTCTGTAGGGCTACTACTCTCTTTCTTGTGATATATAAGATACTGATACCTGAAAATCCCGTATAAGACTATGGGCAGTGACAGAAATAACTTATTTCCAAATTTAGCAGTCGTCGCTGAGTCTATTGTATAGAACAAATAAGTAATAACAGTCAAAGAGTTTACTATATTTATCATAGTGTCCAAAAAATATGGATTATAATGAGATAGCACTGCTCTGTGAGAAGTAAAATTTTCTCCTAATTCTATTATTTCCGCTCTTCTTTTAGTGAAACCCAAAAAAAGAGAAAGTGTAAAGCCACATAATAGGATCCATCTCGACATATATACCTGTGTAGCGACTGAGCCCGCCACTATTCTCAATACAAATCCTAATGCTATTATGAACACATCTATAATAACAATGTCCTTTAAGTAGACCGAATAAAGTATATTTATTCCCATATATGTCACTACCACCAAGACAAATCCTAAGTTAACAAGAAAGCCCAAGAATAGGCTAACTAACATCAAAATAATAGAAGTAAGGTATGCAGTGGTGACATTTATTTGTCCAGAAGGTAACGGACGATGTTTTTTTATTGGGTGAAACTTGTCACCTTGTAAGTCCATGATGTCGTTAAATACATACATACTACTTGCAGCAAAACAAAAGCTAACAAATGCTATGCTAGCAGTCAATAAACTTTTAGGGGCGAGCATCTGCAAACCAAACAATAACGGTAGAAACAAAAACAGATTCTTTACCCAGTGTTTTGGCCGTATTAACCTTACATAATTTCTTATCATCAGACACCTTCAAACAAATAGAAGGTCGAAATGGAATCTAACGTAGCCTCTCATATCTTTTGAAATATGAAGTTATTTCTTCTGCAAGCCCGCAAAAATCACACATTACATGGGTAACTCTCAAAAAGCTTGCCCCATTTTGTAGTTAAGACCTTATCTCTTTGAATTCTTTTACCCTTTATCGGCCACCATATATGGTCATGATACAAAAATGAACCAAAGACAAATAAATAGACGAGAGGCGTCCTGAAAAACAGACCCTGTAGCATTTTTAGAGGACCAAACCACAAGAAGTCTCCCGCCTTGCTTGCAAAGTTATCTCCCACCGAGAAGGAAAAGTTAACATTTGAGATATCTTCTCCGATAACCTCTATTTCCTGAATTCTTCCTGCGCCGAGTCCATCTTCATGGGCCATTCGTATGTATGGTATATTCATAGGGTCAAAACCCATCATCTTGGCTGCAACAGCATCTATGGCTACACTATCACTGCTCGCAAGGATATAATCTTTTTCTACAGGTGTCATTGTCCTCGGGCCAGGACCGCTTCCACATATGGTACCATCCATCACTGAAAAGATACCTGTATGAATCTCCTTCTGGATAGCCAGCAGGTCAACGAGAGTTTCGTGGATAACACAATGGGTATAATGCCGCCTCGTGCTCAGAAGTCCACCAAAAGCATTTTTCATTGCTCCCGTTGTCGTAGTATATATATGGGTCTTTACTGTGGGGAGGTGTACGATGTTCTTGCCAATAAAGTATTCAGGTATCCTGATACCTTCAGGATAAACTCTGTTTAGTACTCTCAACCTGGTCTCTGGCGCATAGTCAATCCATTGCATATCCTCAGGCACAAAATTGTATTTTTCCTTTATCTGATACTTTTTATAGATAGGAGCAAGTTTATTCATTACCTGCCCCTTGCAGGAATCCGTAACTACAGTATTATTATGGACCGCAGTAATGTCCCTGTAACCAGCATTAATCAATGCCAGTACTGTTCCCTCCAGCTGCCACGGAGTAGTATTGGCACTGATATAAGGGAAGTGCCAGGATATATTATCTTTCAAAATAGTTGCCTTATGCCTGGGAAGCGCCTCTCCAAGAGCTGCCATTCTTGTTAGCTTCCCTATGTCCTGGAGCACACTTTCAGGAGTAGTTTTTAAAACAGCGACCTTTGACTTATTCATACGTATCGAATTACTGGAAGGGTTCGATTTATCGAACCCCGATTTTCAATCGGGCTCAATGAATTGAGCCCCTACATTTCTCCAAATCCTTTAAAGTTATAGCAGCGCCAGATAGAGAACTTCTTTATAACCTCACCATCCCTGCTTATTTCAAAAACGGGCTCCTTTCTAATCTCGTCAAAAGCAAGGCTCAATTTTTTAGTATACTCGCCCTCTTTCTCTCCTCCTTTAACAAAAATAGCATTCTTTCCAATAAGAGAATTGAAATCCGACCAGTATCTATAAGAATGGCCATGTGGAGTAGTCTGCCCAATTGAATAGGTCTCATATTGGCCATCAGTGTAGAAAGCGACATAACTTGCCAAAGCATAACCTCTACATAATATGAATGTATCTTCGGGCATCTCTTTCTTTATCATGCTTACTTTCTTGCCTAAATCCTCCATCCAGCCAGAAAAAAACACTTTTAACCTTTGTGGACCGCCACTTTCACTCTTTACAAGTGACGAGATAATTTTTGGATAAAGAGGTACAGCATGGATAAAAACCGTCATAAAAATTGCAAAAGAGATAATTACAATCCAGACCGTCCGATAAATTTTTTTTCTCTCCTGCCCAAAAAATAGTGCCGCAACAGCTATAAAGGCTGTAAGATACCCGTATGACGCCCAGTGCGGAGCTACACGGTCAAACCAGCTATATATCCCGAACATCAACAGAACTACTATTGAAGTAAAGAATAGGAAAAGAAACTTATCATCGTTTTTCTTAAATCCTCTATATGCGCTATGGATTATGCCTGCCATGGATGCTATAAATAGAAACGGCGATAGAATAAAGGCCTGGCCTCCGAAGTATTCAAGAAAATATTTAAATTTGAGTGAAGCGTCACCAGAAATGTATCTCATTCCTAAATTATACTTGAATGTTACCCAGCCTCTCGAAGCATTCCAGATGATAACTGGACTGAATACCAAGAACGACAGGAGAAGCGCTAAATAAGGTTCTTTACGCATTAGCCATTTTCTTTTTTCTTTAGAGAACAATAGAAATAAGAATGCCGAAACAGGAATGAATATGGAGATGAACTTTGTAAGAAATGAAAAACCCAAAGCAACTCCAGAAAGCCACCACCAGTATCGCCTCTGGGAACTTGTAGCTTTATAAAGGAAATAAAGAGTAAGCACCCAGAAGAATCCAAGAGGAGAATCTATAGTTGTAATGACAGCTCCTACAGCAAAAATTGGGGCAATACTCACAAGGAGACCCGACCAGAAAGCCACCCTTTCATCCTTAAACATCTCCTTAGCCAGAAGATAGACAAGAATAGTTGTCCCCAAAACCAAAACTATAGGAGCCAATCTTACGGTAAGCAATGTATCTCTAAACAAAGTGAAAAGAGCTATGACAATTCCTGTAATAGGAGGGTGTTCATAATAACATAGGTCGAGGTGCCGAGACCACTGCCAGAAATAAGCTTCGTCAGCAGAAAGAGGCAAGAGCCGAACATAAATTACACGAAAGATAGTAAGTACTGCTAATATAGAAATAAATGTAATCCTGTAGGTTTCAACCTTCTGATTTTCACCACTCATTTATTTTCCAAAACACTAAGGCCTTCTGTCAGTCTTTCTTAATGAGCCGGGCGCGAATTGAACGCGCGACCAACGGCTTAAAAGGCCGCTGCTCTACCTGGCTGAGCTACCGGCTCGTCGTCCCGATTTCCAATCGGGACTCCCAAGTGGCCCCGATTTTAATCGGGTTCCCCTTGCAGCCCCGATTCATATCGGCCCTGTTATCCCCCTCTCCTCAAAGGTTCTCCCTTACCCATCCCTTATTTATTCACCTATTGTCGGCTTCTGCTCCGCAGAATCCTCCTCACCTTCTTCTTCTCCCCATTAACCCCCCACCTTTTTTCCTCCCCCTCAAGGGGGGAGGAGTAGAGGAGGGGGTAATTGGGGGAGAGCGTCAGGGTGAGGGGATTCTCTCAGGATTAGAGGTTTACCATTCTTACTTCCACAATCTCTGGTATCCCCTCTATTTCTTTTAACACCTCTTTGGAAATATCACAATCTACATTAATAATGGTTAGTGCTTTTCCACCAACTGTTTTTCTTCCCACCTGCATCCCCGCTATATTGATGTTTCTATTTCCTAACATTGTTCCTATCTTACCAATTACTCCCGGCTTGTCCAAATTTGAACATAACAACATATACCCTTCAGGAATAACGTCCAAATCGAACTCGCCAATTCTTACCAGGCGTGGCTCTTTCCTCCCTAAAATGGTCCCGGCAACAATATTCCCCCCTTTTTCCGTCGTTGTCTCCACCACTATTAAGTTGGCAAAATCTTCCACCTTACTCACTTTGGATTCGGTGACCTCAATGCCTCTTTCTTCGGCAATTAGAGGAGCGTTAATAAAGTTGACTTCCCTTTCCAAAATTGGCTCCAGAAGCCCCTTAAGCAGGGCAATAGTTAAAGGCTTAATCTCGTGACGGAGAATCTCTCCTGAGTATTGGACGGCAATCCGAGTAAACCCACCTTCACCTATCTGTGCCTGTAGCCTTCCCAATTTTTCACAAAGATGGATGTAGGGACCCAAAGTTTTCAATTTCTCAGGGTCTAATTCTGGCATATTGACCGCGTTACGAACAACGCCTCTTTTAAGGAAATCCAAAACTTGAAGAGCAATATCTCTGGCTACATTTATTTGAGCCTCTTCGGTTGAAGCTCCCAAATGCGGCGTAACAATTATGTTCTCCACACCCAGAACCGGACTATCGAAAGGTGGCTCATTCTCAAAAACATCGAGAGCTGCCCCACCAACTTTACCTGACTTCACCGCTTCCGCCAGGGCAGCTTCATCTATGATTCCTCCACGAGCACAGTTTATAATCTTCACTCCTTTCTTCATCTTATTGATAGTATCTCTATTGATGATGTGTCGAGTTTCCGCGGTTAACGGAACATGGACAGTTATGTAATCCGCCTGTTTGATAAGTTCTTCGAAACTAACCACTTTGACGCCGATCTCTCGCGCGTGGGATTTGGAAATATAGGGGTCATAAGCCATTATCTCCATCCCGAAAGACTGCGCCCTTCTTGCAACTTCAGCTCCAATTCTACCCAAGCCGATAATACCCAGACTCTTTTTGAAAATTTCAGTCCCCAGGAATTTTTTCTTTTCCCACTGCCTGTTTTTCAGAGAGATGTTCGCCTGAGGAATGCAACGGGACAACGCCAAGAGCATGCTCATTGTATGCTCTGCTGCAGAAATAGTATTTCCGCCGGGCGTATTCATTACCAAAATGCCCCGTTTGCTTGCAGCTTCAACATCGATATTATCCACTCCCACTCCCGCTCGTCCAATGACTTTTAAATTCTTTGCTGCGTCAATTACCTCTCTTGTAATCTTGGTTGCACTCCGTACCACGAGCGCATCATATTCGCCGATGCGACTTATCAACTCTTGCAATTCCAGTTTAGGCTTCACATCAACTTTAATATCGGGACTTCCCTTCAATAACTCTATACCTTCTTCTGCCAAATTGTCACTAACCAATATCTTCACGGAAACCTCCTTATGGGAATCACCCTGCCCCCTCACCCCGACCCTCTCCCCACGGGGAGAGGAGAAGAACAAGCTTCAACGCTTCCACACTTCTTAATACTTCAACAAAAGATAGTTTTGAAGAGCTTTAAGGAATTTTAGCCAAAAAAACAAGGACGACTATTATACTACAAAAGCAAATCGGTGTCCGACGACTCCGATTCATCGGAGGAGGAGTTTCGATTTGCGCCTGGCAAAGTCCGAAGTTTTTTGGCGTTAAGAAATTCATCCAGCGATGAAAAACTATCTTTTGTGAATCTGCTCCGAAGGAGTCCGCCCCGTCTTCGGAGTCCTGTCGGACCTGCGGCTACCTATTTCAGAAATTCCTTCTCTGCCGCGGCCACTCCTTTCCCTACCTCAATTTTATATCCCAATTTACTCAATGCTATTTCTAGAGCCGAAAGCCCTATTATCACATCAAATCTATCCATGTAGCCAAGATGTGCAATCCTGAAAATTTTTCCCTTATATTCTCTTTGACCGCCAGCAATTCCCACTCCATACTCTTCACGCATCATTTTAACCAGCCTCTGCCCATCTATTCCTTCCGGGACCTTGACTGCTGTAACCACATTGCAGGGAGCCTCTGCGAAGAGCTCTAAGCCCATTGCCTCCACTCCTGCCCTTGTAGCAGAAGCCAAAATTGCGTGGCGTCGCAGAATGTGCTCCAACCCTTCCTCCTTTATCATTCTCAAAGATTCCTGCATTCCCATAATCAAGCTCACCGCTGCAGTATAAGGTGTCTCTCTATTCTCGTCCAGCGATTTTTTATATGCCTTAAAATTCCAGTAGTACTTTGGCAATTTCGAATTTTCTACGAGTTTCCACGCCTTCTGGCTGATACTAACAAAAGCAAGCCCCGGAGGAAGCATTAGCCCTTTCTGAGAACCACTGGCTACCACATCTACATTCCACTCATCTGTTTTCAGCTCTTGTCCACCCAAGCCACTTACCGCATCGACAACCAGCACAGCCTCTGTCTTTGCTACTATGTTGCCAATCGCCTCAATATCATTGACTACACCGGTTGAGGTCTCTGTGCTTTGGGTAAATACAGCTCTGATTCCCGGTATCTCCCTGAGCTTCTTCTCTACGTCTTTGGGTTTGGCAACTCTGCCCCAGGGATATTCAATGACTTCTGGCTCAATTCCAAATGACCTAATAATCTCCACCCATCTTCTACCAAATGCACCGGTATTAACAACTAAAACCTTGTCTTGCGGAGAGAGGAGATTAACCACGCAGCCCTCCATCGCGCCAGTTCCAGAAGCTGTAAAAATGAATACCTCGTTTTTTGTCTGCATTACGTACTTGAGCCCTTCTATGCCTTCAGAAAGAGCCTGACCATACTCGGGAGTTCTGTGGTGAATAATTGGCTTGGCTGAGGCTAAAAGTACCCTTTCCGGAACAGGAGTTGGTCCCGGCGTTAAAAGATATTTTTTCATCTCCCCTCCTTAGATAAAAATTAAGAACTAAGAACTTAAACTAAGGTCGCAAAAAGCCAATAGCTTACACCTTAGTTCTCGATTCTTAGTTCTTTCTTCTTTTTCCCTATTCTGTTTTTCCTTTCGCTTGTAGTCCCGGTAGCCTCTGGGCTAATGGTAATCGACTCAATTTTTTTCCTCTGTATATCCTTGCCTTTCTCTTCTTTCCGGTAACTAAAGCTATATTCAGTACTTCATCTATACTCTTAACCGGCACAAATCTCAATTTACTCTTTATCTCTTTTGGTATCTCTTCCAGGTTCTTCTCGTTTTCCTGAGGGAAGATAACTATCTTTATTCCCGCCCTGTGAGCTGCCAGAACTTTCTCCTTAAATCCCCCCACGGATAAGACCCGGCCCCTTAGAGTTATCTCTCCGGTCATAGCCACATCTTTCTTGACCGCCCTATTGGTTAACGCTGAAGTCAAAGCAACCGCCATAGTAATCCCCGCCGACGGACCGTCCTTGGGAATCGCGCCCTCCGGCACGTGAATGTGAATCTCCTTATTCTTATAAAAATCCTCAGGCAAATCTAACTTTTCAGCGCTAGACCGCACATAAGAAAGTGCTGCTTGGGCAGACTCCTTCATCACCTCTCCTAATTTCCCGGTAAGTGTGAGACTGCCTTTACCTTTCATAATTGAAACCTCGATGGAAATTGTATCTCCACCCAGTTCTGTCCAGGCGAGTCCAGTGGCTACGCCCACTTCGTTCTCACCCGGCTTTTCCCTGTGATACCTAGGGATACCCAAATAATTATGCAGGTTTCTAGCATTAATCTTGACAGCCTTTTTGTCCTTCGCTGAGGCGAGTTCTTTCGCCACCTTGCGGCAGATATTTGCTATCTCCCTTTCCATGTTTCTTACTCCCGCCTCAAGGGTATACTCCTGAATTATCAAATCCAAAGCTCGCTCCGATATAATCAATTTGTCCGAACTTAGCCCATTCTCCTTCACCTGTTTTGGGACCAGAAATTTTTGGGCGATCTTAATCTTCTCGTCTTTTGTATACCCGGGAAATCTGATAACCTCCATTCGGTCAGCCAAAGAAGGTGGAACCGTGTGTAGCGTGTTAGCAGTTGTTATAAACATCACATCGGATAGATCGAATTCCACCTCTAAGTAGTGGTCGGAGAAAGTGTTGTTCTGTTCGGGGTCAAGAACTTCGAGAAGAGCCGCAGCTGGGTCGCCCCTGAAATCCTGGCCCATCTTATCCACTTCATCCAGCAGAAATACGGGATTTCTTGATTTTATCTTACTCAGGGACTGAATTATCCTTCCGGGCAGAGCGCCGATATATGTCCTGCGGTGACCACGAATTTCAGCTTCGTCACGTATTCCTCCCAGGGACATACGAACAAACTTCCGACCCAATGCACGTGCAATCGAACGGCCCAGAGATGTCTTGCCCGTACCCGGTGGACCGACAAAACAGATAATCGGCCCCTTCAACTTTTTTGTTAACTTGCACACTGCCAAATATTCCACTATCCTTTGCTTGGCCTTATCCAGGCCATAGTGGTCTTCATTCAAAATCCTCTCAGCTCGTTTAATATCTAAATTATCCCTGGTCCTGATAGCCCAGGGCACCCTGATTATCCAGTCCAGATAGGTCCTGATTACCGTGGCTTCTGGAGAGAAAGGCATCATTTTCTCTAGACGAGAAATCTCTTTCTCTGCCTCCTTTACTACCTCTGGAGGCGCCTTAGACTCTTTGATTTTCTCTCTCAATTCATCTACTTCTTTTTCATATTCGTCCGTCTCTTTCAATTCCTTTCTTATTGCCTTCATCTGCTCATGCAAATAGTATTCTTTCTGTGTCTTTTCAATCTGATCACGCACCCTGACTTGAATCTTCTTCTCAATAGAGAGTATATCGTTTTCAGCGTTCAAAATTTTGGATAATTCCGTAAGCCTCTTTTTAGGGTCAAATGTTTCCAGGATGAGCTGTTCCTGATGAATCTTTATAGTAATATGAGATGCAATAACATCGGCTAAGCGGCTTGGGTCCTCGATATTTGAAACTGACATTATTGTCTCTATCGGAATGCGGCGATTCAATTTCACATATCGCTCAAATAGAGTTATCACATTGCGCATCAAAGCCTCAAGCTCTTGGCTCCGAACATATGCTTCCAGAGGCCTTTCAATCCTCACCTCAACGAATCCCTGTTGAGTAATAAACTCTACAATTCTTCCTCTTTCTAAACCCTCAACCAGGATTTTAATTGTACCATCTGGCATCTTTAAAAGCTGTAGAATTTCTACCACCGCTCCTACTGAATAAAGGTCTTCTTTTCCCGGGTCTTCGGTCTGAATCTTCTTCTGAGTCACAAGGAAAATTAACCGGTCTCTCGCCATCGCTTCTTCTAAAGCCTTGATCGATTTCGCCCTTCCCACCACTAATGGAAGCACCATATAAGGAAATATTACTACATCTCTCACCGGAAGAAGCGGCAAGACATCCGGTATCACAGTCGACTTGTTATGCTTGTCTGGGATAATCAATTCACCCTCCCTTTTTGTATTATTTTCCTTTGTACCAAGTCCTAATTGAAACCCGAGCAGCGACCGTTAAAACCATCTCACCCTCCGATACCAAAGTACACCTTTCACTTTCTCCGCTCAATTACCTCATCTACCAGGCCATAAGCCTTTGCCTCTTCGGCGTCCATAAAGAAATCACGGTCTGTATCCTTTTCTATCTTACTAAGGGCTTGACCCGTATGTTTGGCCAGAAGCATGTTCATCTTGGCTTTCATGCGCATAATTTCCTTAGCCTGAATACCTATATCAGTTGCTTGACCCTGAACTCCGCCCAGAGGTTGATGTATCATTATGCGGGAATTGGGTAATGCGTATCGCTTATTTTTTGTCCCGGAAGCGAGAAGAAGTGCTCCCATGCTGGCTGCCTGTCCCATACATATTGAGGACACTTCTGGCTTAATAAATTGCATCGTATCGTAAACAGCAAGACCGGCAGTCACCACTCCTCCAGGGCAGTTAATATATAAGGAAATGTCTTTATCCGGGTCCTCCGCCTCCAGAAAAAGTAATTCAGCAATAATCACGTTGGCAACTTCATCATTCAAAGGCGTACCCAAAAAAACAATCCTATCCCTTAAAAGCCGGGAATAAATATCAAAGGCTCTCTCCCCTCTCTGTGACTGCTCAATCACCATCGGAATCAACTGCCCGAAAGTCCTTAACTTCATATTTACCTCCCATTTTACTGCGTCTCTATACCGAGGGTAAAGGATCGCTCTACACGCCTTATTACGATTCGTCTATTTCCTTTTCTCATCCATAATTTTAGCATTTTTTATCAAAAAGTCAAATACTTTATTCTCTCTCATTTTGCCGGCGATTTGGTCTATATTTTCATAAAAGTATTTCTTTACCTCCTCCTCTTTCTCCTTAGTTGATCTTATCGTTTCTTCTATTTCCTTTTCTATTTCGTTAGACTCGATTCGGATATTCTCTTTTTCCGCTATCCTGGTGAAAATTAAAGCACTTCGTACTTGTTTTTCCGCGAGGTCGCGATACTTCTTTCGAAGAACCTCTTCATCCGCGCCAATGTCTTTCGAAGTAACCCCCTGCCTTTGAAAGTAAGACTTCATCTTTGAAACCAAATAATCGAGTTGTCTTTCGACCAGAGCGTTGGGAACCGGGACCTGGTTATTCTCAATCAACCTGTCAATAATCTGTTCTTTCATCGACTCTTTTGCCCTATACTCCTCCAACCTAATCAAATTTTCCCTCAGTCTATCCTTTAATTCTTTTAAAGATTTGGCTCCCAATCCCTCGGCAAAAGTATCGTCAATTTCTGGCAATCGCATATCTTTGATCTCCTTTACTTTCACTCTAAAGATTGCTTTACGCCCAGCCAGCTCTTTGTTAAAATAATTATCAGGAAAGTTCACCTCAATATTTTTTTCCTCATTTCTTCCCATGCCAATCAGTCCCTCAGTGAACTCCCGGAGAAAAATTGGGCTTTCAACGCTAACTAGCTGATTTTCTCCCCGGAGACCATTCAAGGGCTTACCACTATCGAATCCCTGATAATCGATTACTACATAACTTTTCCTGTCGACAGTACCACCAGCCGAGACTACAAGGTGAGCATTCCTTTTCTGCAGTTCCTTTAGACTCTCCTCGACTTCAGAATCGCCTACAATTTTTACTTCCTTTTTTATCTTAAGTTTCTTGTAATCCCGTGGCTCAAAATCAGGCATCACTTCAATCGTTGCCTGAAAAGATATTGGCCCTCGCTTATCAAAATCGAATTTAAGGTCGGAAATCCTTGCGGGAGCGACAGGGTCAATCTGCTTCTCTTTCACCACCTGGGATATTGCGTCCGGAACAAGCGATTCCAGAACCGCTTCCTGACAGCGGGACTTGAATCTTTCCTTTAAAACAGAAGAAGGTGCTTTTCCTTTACGGAAACCCCGTACAACAGCCTCCCTCTGAATCTTATCATACGTCGATTTTATCTCTCGCTCCACTTCTGTTTGAGCTATTTCGATTTTGAAACCAAGCTCGCATTGGTTCTTCTTGAACATTTCTACTTTTAGATTTTCCATAACCATCGTCGGGCTCAATAAATTGAGCCCCTACACAAAACAGACAATTCCGGACTTTTGTAGGGGTTCCGATTCATCGGAACCCGTTATCTCCTAATTGCCATTGGGATGGTGCCGCGGGAGAGATTCGAACTCTCAACTCCATATAATTGGAGACTAGGTCCTAAGCCTAGCGTGTTTGCCAATTTCACCACCGCGGCAAGTGGGCCATGGAGGAATCGAACCTCCAACCTCCTGCTTAAGAGGCAGTTGCTCTACCGATTGAGCTAATGGCCCAGAAAACCCTGCACGGTTGAAACCGTGCCTACAAAGGTTGATTCAATCTGCACAAAATATTGTAGGCACAGATTCAATCTGTGCAAAATCATTGTAGGCACAGATTTAATCTGTGCAGCATCATTGTAGGCACAGATTCAATCTGTGCAAAATATTGTAGGCACAGATTCAATCTGTGCAAAATCATTGTAGGCACAGATTTAATCTGTGCAAAATATTGTAGGCACAGATTCAATCTGTGCAAAATCATTGTAGGCACAAATTTCCCGATTGAAAATCGGGATGCATAATTCGTACCTTTCTTATATCTGGCACGCCCGGTGCGATTCGAACGCACGACCTGCGGATTCGAAGTCCGACGCTCTATCCAGCTGAGCTACGGGCGCATCGTCCCGATTTCCAATCGGGTCTCTCAAGTGGGAGAACGTCGTTCTCCCCCCTTGCGGCCCGATTCCCATCGGGCCTGTTATCCCCCTCTCCTTAGCGGTTCTCCCTTAACCCTTTCCTAATTTTTATCTCTTATCGTCCCGATTTCCAATCGGGTCTCTCAAGTGGGAGAACGTCGTTCTCCCCCCTTGCGGCCCGATTCCCATCGGGCCTGTTATCCCCCTCTCCTTATAGGCTCTCCCAAAAACCACCCTTATTTTGTAAGACTAACGTCGCCTCTCACTCCGCAAAAGGTAGTCGCAGGCTTCAGCCTGCGTCCTGGCGCTTTCGCAACCTAAAGGTTGCGGCTACCATATTTCTCACAGGTGGGGGAACAATTGAAAGTTGACACTATTATGAATTGTCGTCTTATTTATATCACATTTATATCCCCTTGTCAACCCAAATAAAAAAACCGCCAGGTCTTAAAAGGCGGTTTATGATGTTTTTGAATTACCTTGAAAAAGCTACTTCTTTTTGAAAATATAATAGAAACAGAACATCAAAAGGATAACTATGATTCCCCAAGAAAACACCAGAAAAAACCATCCCGAAGTCGTCATCTTTTCCTCTTCTTCCACGCATACGCCACGAATATTGTCAGGGCTATGAATATCATTAGTATTAAAACTCTTATGAACAACACATATGGATGTTGTTCCGGTCCAACATTTTTCATTGTTATCGTGGGTAATCCTTCCTTAACTAACCAGAATCCGAGGATAAAAAGCAAGAATAGAGGAGTGATATATTTAATGATAAACTTATAGAATTTGGGAATTACAATATCTGCTCCATGATGAATCTCTTCCCAAGCACGGTCGATGCCAAAAATCCAAGCAAACACTATCGTCTCAATAGTAGCAAAAAGCACCAGACAAAATGTACCTCCCCAAAAATCGAGTTCGTTCAATACTCCTTTTCCTAGTAAAAAAATGGCTGGCTGACAAAGGATAAATGTAGTTACTCCAAATATAATTGCTGATTTCTTCTTGGTTATGTCAAACTCATCCTCCATAAAGCTTATTACTGGCTGGCCCAATGAGACGCTGGAAGTCAAGCCAGCTAAGAAAAGAAGTATAAACCACAAAAAAGCGAAGATTGCACCCCAGGGAATTCTCTGGAAAATTAGCGGCATAGTAACGAAGCCTAAATTGAACGCTCCACTTTGAGCAATATTTACAATCTCACGAGGACCAAAGTATACAAAGGCTGCCGGAATAATGATACTTCCGCCCAAAATAACTTCAGCAAATTCATTTGTTGATGCCGCAGTTAATCCAGAAAGAACAACGTCATCTCGCTTAGTCAAATAACTCGCATAAGTAAGAATCACACCGATTCCAACACTAAGAGTGAAGAATATCTGACCAGCAGCAGCAAGCCAAACCTTGGCGTTTTTTAAAACGGCAAAATTTGGATTCCACAGAAATCCCAATCCGTTAAGTAAGTTCCAATCTGGTTTTGATAGATTGGGCGTTCCCAAACTTAACACACGAACAGTCAGGATAATTCCGCAAATCAAGAGTACAGGCATTGCCCAATTACATAATTTTTCTATTCCTTTACGAATGCCGTAGTAAACTACATAGACATTTAATAAAAATGTAATTATGAAAAACAGGTATGCCCAGCCAATGCCATGAAAGTACTCATTCGATTGCAATCCCTGGTAACCTTGTAGAAACGACTGCATCGCCTGCTGTGATGTAGCTTGCGCATATCGCCCGGTTATGGAAAAAAACGCATAGCCCAATAACCACGACTCAACGTAGGTATAATATATAAAAATGAGAATAGGACCAAAAATGCCTATTACACCAAAATACTTAATAAAACGGTTCTTCTCCCACATCGAATGGAAAATACCCGGGGCTGTGCCATGACCGAATCCTCCACCGAATCTGCCAGCAGTCCACTCTATCCACATTAAAGGAATACCGAGAAGGAGAAAAGAGATAAAGTAGGGTATCATAAATGCGCCACCGCCATTCTGTACTGCCTGTACAGGAAACCGCAAAAAATTTCCTAGCCCAACTGCCGAGCCAGCGACTGCAAGAATAATCCCAATTTTGCTTCCCCAAGCTTCGCGCGTTTTATTAGTCCCTGCCATATTTTCCCTTCTTCCTTACGTTGGCTCAACGTGGATGAGCACTTCAAAATTAGGGAGTTCTCTCTTTATATCTCTTTCCAGGTGGTCGCAAACCCGGTGAGCTTGCTCAACGCTAATTTTCTTCGCCATAGCGAGATGGAGATAAACCTGTTCTTCGTTTCCTTTTCTTACTATGGATAAATCATGAAAATTTACAAACTTCTGATAATGCTGTTGCAAAATCCTGGCGATGATTTCTAATTTTCTATTCTCTTCTTCTCTTCTTTCAATTCCAGGATTTATATGAATCATAAGATTACCGATATTTTTCAGCTTCTGGACCAGCAATTTCTCGATTCGATTAGAAATCTCGTGTCCTTCTTCTATAGACAAATTGGCGTCAATTTCGACACTCAAATCGATTGAATTCTTCCAACCCATGCGACGAGTCTTGATATCATTAATTTTTCTCACGCCCTCTACACTCAGTGTGACCTTTCTAATTTCCTCAATAAAATCCTCGGGCAGGGAAGTGTCCATCAGTTCTCTCAAAGAGGGAAGAAGAATCTTTATTCCCATTCTAAAAATGAATAGAGTAACAGCTAAACCAGCCAGGGGGTCAAGTAAGGTGTAACCAAGTCTGGCACCCGCTATCCCGATCAAGGCTGGTATAGATGAAAGTGCGTCAGCACGCTGGTCATAGGAGCTAGCCAAAACGGCTAAATTGTCAAACTTCTTGCCTATATGATAAGTGTACCTGGACAAAGATGCATTCGACAAAATTGAAACCAGAGCAGCCACGAGGGGTAAAAGCCCCGGCACAATTTCAGTCTTTAAGAAAATGGCATTTAGTGCACGATAAGCAAGCACAATAGAGATTCCAAATAATAAAAAACTTATACAAAGCGCCGCTATTGCTTCGGCTTTCCCGTGCCCATAAGGATGCTCCCTATCAACGGGCTTTTGGGAAATTTTCACACTGGTCAAAGCAAGAAAGCTAGCAAAAATATCGGAAAGAGAATGGAAACCGTCAGAAAGCATTGCCTGACTGCGGCCGGAAATTCCAGCGAATATCTTAAAAACCGTTAAAAAGAAACCTCCCCAGATGCCCAGCCAGCTCGCTATTTTACTTTTTTTGAATCTTTCTTCTGATGAATACATAATTATTACTCCAGGTTGTTTAATTTATTTATATCACAATTACTCTCTTTTGTCAACAGCCTGTAGCAGCAAAGCCAAGCTTTTGCTTTCCCTTTTTGCACGGTTGAAACCGTGCCTACACATGGTATTGTAGGCACAATTTCAAATTGTGCATAAGCGTGTTGCGGGCGCAATTTCAAATTGTGCATAAGCATGTTGTGGGCACAATTTCAATTTGTACATAAGGGTATTGTAGGCACAATTTCAATTTGTACATAAGGGTGTTGTAGGCACAATTTCAAATTGTACATAAGGGTGTTGTAGACACAATTTCAAATTGTGCATAAGCGTGTTGTGGGCACAAATTCAATTTGTACATAAGGGTATTGTAGACACAATTTCAAATTGTGCATAAGCGTGTTGCGGGCACAATTTCAAATTGTGCATAAGCGTGTTGTGGGCACAATTTCAATTTGTGCATAAGCGTGTTGTGGGCACAAATTCAATTTGTACATAAGGGTATTGTAGACACAATTTCAAATTGTGCATAAGCGTGTTGTGGGCACAATTTCAATTTGTACATAAGGGTATTGTAGGCACAATTTCAAATTGTACATAAGGGTGTTGTAGACACAATTTCAAATTGTGCATAAGCGTGTTGTGGGCACAAATTCAATTTGTACATAAGGGTATTGTAGGCACAATTTCAAATTGTGCATAAGCGTGTTGCGGGCGCAATTTCAAATTGTGCATAAGCATGTTGTGGGCACAAATTCAATTTGTACATAAGGGTATTGTAGGCACAATTTCAAATTGTGCACTATTTTGGTAGGCACAAATTTCCCTATTGAAAATCGGGATGCGTAAGAGGGGCTTTTAATCATTCGATTTTAGCCTTCGTGGTAGGAACCAGATTGACTACGCAAAAAACTTAAGGGTCACTCTTCTTTACTATAGAGGAGGCAATTGGGAAAGGATTCTTAATCTATCTCTTTTCAGATAGGCTGTAAAGAGCAGGTATAACTATTAGCGTAAGAACGGTCCCGACCAGTAGACCGCCAATTATAGTGATAGCTACCACCGACCTTGCCTCTGAACCTTCAGCGCGGCTCAGAGCCATGGGAATCATTCCCAGAATAGTAGTAGAAGCGGTCATTAAGACGGGCCGTAGCCTTGTTGCTGCACCCTCGACGATTGCTTCCATTTTTTCAATTCCTTTCTTGCGCAATTGGTTAATGTAATCAACCATAACGATACCATTATTTACTATAATCCCGGCAAGAATAATGACCCCCATCCCTGAGGGAAGGGAAAGAGTCTTTCCACTAATTACAATAGCCAGTATAACTCCAATTATAGCAAGGGGAAAAGTAAACATAATAACCAATGGCTGCACAAAGGACTCAAATTCTGCCGCCATAATCATAAAAACTAAAAGGACTGCCAGAATAAGTATCCAGCCTAAACTTACGAATGTCTCGCGCATCTTTTCGGCTTGTCCCCCATATTCAACAAAGTAGCCCTCTGGAAAATTGATTTTGGTCACTCTATTCTTTATACCATTTATCACGCTCGATAGATGTCTACCACCGAGACTCCCGGTTAAAGAGATTACTCTTTTCTGATTCTCTCTATTTAACCTTATGGGCCCTCGGGCTGGCTCGACTTCTGCAACGTCTTTCAAACGGGTCAGCGCACCTAAAGGAGAAGGTATAACTATATTCTCAATTTCCCTGAGATTCTCTCTCCCCTTTTCATCAAGAGAAACACGGATATCGACTTCTTCGCCACCCTGACGAAGCACTGTAGCTACCTTTCCCTGAACCGCCAATTGCAATCCAGAGGCAATCTGGCTAACGGTTAATCCCAGCTGGGATGCGCGGCTACGGTCAATTGCAATTTGAAGTTCTGGCTTTCCCCTTTCCAGAGAACTTCCCAAGTCATACACTCCCTCTGTTCTCTCCATTGCTCCTATAACCGATTTGGAAAGGTCTTCCAGAACCACAAGGTCTTTGCCAAAGAGTTTAAGCTCAATAGATGCCTCCTGTCTACCGCCACCAGTAATTATGGATTGGGCCATATCAATGAATTCGTATTGGGCTCCCTCTACTTGAGGTAGTTTGGCTCGGACGTCGTTGACAATCTCGCCGGAAACCCGCTTCCTTTTCAGTTTATCTTCCAAACTTATGAAAATTTGTGCCTCATTTACTCCAGCCGAACCCATGCCAAAAGCCGCATCCTGTTTTGACCCTTCAGAGAGGCCGACAAAACTGCCCATAGTCTTGACACCATCCTCTGCCAAGACTATATCTTCAATCTTTTTAATCACCTTATCAGTCTCTTCCAAATTTGTCCCTACAGGCATCTTAATCATAAAGGAAGTCATATCATTATCTATGCTGGGAAAAAATTCCTTCCCAATGAAGGGGATTAGACCCAAAGTCAATATGAACAGAAGGGCAGCCCACAAGACCACTTTCTTCTGATTAAACAAGACTACACGCAAGAATCCTTTATATCTCTCCAGAAAATACCTGAAAGTTCTCTTACCAAAACTTACCTCATAACCTTTAACAGAACCTGACTTAAAAATTTTGGAAGCCATCATTGGCACTAAGGTTAGAGCCACTAGTAGCGAAGCTAAGAGGGAAAACGATATAGTTAAACCCAGCTGCGTAAATAACTTACCTGTAATCCCCCTTATGAATAGAAGAGGGATAAAGACTGCCACGGTGGTTAGAGTTGAGGCAGTAATGGCCATACCAACTTCACTGGCTCCCAATTTTGCCGAAGTTCTCGGGTCCTCACCAAGACTCAAATGCCGAAAAGTGTTCTCGATTACCACAATCGAATTATCCACAATCATTCCTACTCCCAGGGCAATCCCAATCATGGTAATAAAGTTGAGAGTGTAACCAAGGAAATAGAGAGGAATGAAGGTAGCTACCAGTGAAAGAGGAATTGACAGGGCTATCGTAATTGTAGGACGGAAAGTACGCAAGAAAAGAAAGAGAATCCCAATTGCCAGAATAGCACCTTGAAAGGCATTGGACCCGGTTACTCTAAGTATTCGCTTTATAATCTGGGACTGTTCGAAAATTTTATAGAACTTTATATCTTGAGGAAGCCTTCTTTTCAGTGCCTCAACCGCCTTATTTACACCGTTAGAAACCAGGACTGTATTGGCTCCTGACTCCTTATTTACTATGACAATGACACTGTTCTCTCTATTGGTACGGGCGTAACTACGCACTTCTTTGTATGTGTCGGAGACTACCGCAATATCCTTCAAATATATGGGGACATCTCCTCTTAGTGCAATCACAATGTTCTCTATCTCATCAACGGACTCAAACTCACCCACAGTGCGGAGAAGATACTCCAGGTACCCGGAGTTGATGTGACCGGCCGGGAGGTTGAGATTTTCAAGACTCAGCTTCTGGCTAACCTCTTCCAAAGAAAGGTGAAGGGACTCGAGCTTCTTTCTGTTAATTTCCACTCTAACTTCTCTTTCCCTTCCTCCCCAGACCATAGCGGAGGCAACTCCGTCTACCTGTTCCAACTGCTCCTTAAATGTATCTTTGACCAGTTGCCTGAGGTTCCTCGGGTCTCTCTCCCCTACAACTCCGTACACAAATATGGGCATCATAGATGGGTCAAACTTCACAACTATGGGCCTATCTATATCTTTAGGGAGAAAGTCTGTAATCATATCCAGCCTATCCCTTATATCTTGAGCCAAGAGGTCTAGATTGGCTCCCCACTCAAGGTCCACCATTACAACAGACAAACCTTCCTGAGAAAAGGATTTGACCTTCTTCACATTCTTCACCGTAGCTACTACCTCTTCAATAGGCTTGGTTACTATATTTTCCATCTCTTCAGAGGCTACGCCTTCATAGGTAGTAACTACCGAAATCACGGGATAGGTTATATCAGGCATCAAATCTAAGCCAAGATTGCTCAAGGAAATACCGCCAATCACAACAATTATTAAAATGAGCATGGTTATAGTTACTGGACGCTCAACAGAAAATTCAGGTAGTCTCATTAGCTCCCCCCCAACTCCACTTTTGCACCATCAGGTAAGCCATAATTGCCCTCAACTATCACGCTTTCTCCTTCACTTAATCCCTCAATAATTTCTATTTTTTCTTTGTCGCTGACACCAATTTGAACCTCTTTCAATCTGGCACGACCATCTTCAGCGGTAAACAGAACTTTTTTCTCTCCTCTTTCCAGAACCGCAATTGCAGGCACAACTAATACATTCTTATGTTCATTATAGATTATCTCTACGTCAGCAAACATTCCTGGCTTTAACCTATGGTCTTCATTCTCAATCTCCAGCTCTACCTTCAGTTTTCTACTTCTCGGATCTACAGCTGGAGCAATTTTCACAACTCGGCCCGGGAAAGTCTCTCCCGGATAGGCATCGACAGATACCCGTACCTTCTCTCCCTTTCTAAGTTTGGAAATATCCTTCTCTCCTATATTAACCACAATTTTAACTTTATCCATATAGGCAATATTGAGAACAGGTTCCTGAGGCATCGGTTCCTGAGGTATGACGGAATCACCTATATCCACATAGTATCTTACGATTGTGCCACTAATAGGCGCCCTCACCTCCGCTTTCGTAAATCCTAAAGCAGGCTCGTCGCGGTCAACCAGTGCGATGATTTCGCCTTTCTTGACATTCTCTCCCTCATCCCTAACCTTCCTGATTAACTTCCCCGAAACCCTCGTATACACGTCCACCTCTCTTAATCCATGAACATCGCCATTCAAGGATATTATTTCTTCTATATTTCCTCTTCCTGCGGGAAGAACTTTAACCACAGTGACCTTTTCAGGAGGCTCCTTCACGTTTGTTTTCGCCAGATTCTGCCGGATTAACCTATAGGAAACCAAAGCAACAAACAATAACAGAAAGATAAGTAGCATACTCTTCTTTTTCACAATTGCTTCCTCCCTTCCACAAACCCTGTTAATAGAATATTTTGTAGTGGCTTCTCCCCGTAATTTGAAATTTGAAATTTGAAATTGGTAGTGTAGGGCTTTATGGCTGTATTTTTTGATTTTTGATCTTTGATTTTTGATTTGTAGTGTAGGGGCTTGTCCCCGTCCCGATAAATCGGGACGCCCATAAAGAGCTATATTGCACGATTTGAAATCGTGCCTACATAATTCTGTACCTTTTCCTTGTAGGCACAAATTCAATTTGTGCAGCACTGCAGTAAAAATTACGCCCATAAAGGGCTACGCTACAAATAAATATAAATCTTTACTTACAGGCACTGTCTTCAAATCACCCCATTCTATTTTTGACACGGCCACAGGCCCTCATTGATATTTACCGAGAGCTCTATCCAGAAAAGCACTCGCAACATCATAATCGTAGAGTGCTTGAAAATAATCGGTCTCAGCCTGAGTCAAAGAAAGTTGAGCATCGCGCAGTTCAATTTCAGACATTAAACCCTGCCTGTGTCGCTCCTCGGCAATTCTCAAATTTGCCCGCGCCAGCCCCACATTCTCACTTTGTGCTTCAATCCGATCCCGGGATTCTTCCATATCGAAAATAGCCTTCCTCACTTCCAACTTTATCTTCTCCTCAACCTGACTCCTCAAAATTTTCACCTGCTCCAATCCCGCCTTAGCCTGTTTAACTCTTCCCAGATCGGAAAGCCCGCTAAACAGAGGAAAGTTCAAAGAAAGAATTGCATTCCAGGTCGCACCCCACTCCTCTCGATTATAGAACGGATTAGTATATTGATAGTTAACCAGAAAATCCAAATTTGGCCGGTTCTCGGCTCTGGCCAACTTAACAGAAATTTTACCCATCTTTTCTTGAATCGTTAATTCTTTTATCTCAGACCTCTCTCCCAGAGCTTTGCTAAGAGCACCTTCCAAATCAAGCTCCCTCTTCTCAAAATAGAATTCTCCTGTTATCTCCCAATCTTTTTCCAATTCCGCATTGAGCAAAATAGAAAGTTCTTCTCTTGCTAATTTCAGATTATTCTTAGCCTTAATCAATCTTGTCTCGTTATTAACTAACTGGACCTTTGCCCGGGAGACATCGTAATCTGAAACCCTCCCCTCTTTATAGAGGGCCTGGGTAGTCTTGTAATGAGAAGCTGCCACCTCCACTGCCTCTTTAGCGATTATCTCGAACTGTCTGGCCAGCAAGACATTGTAAAAGGCTCTTTTCACATCGAATATGAGACTATTCTTTACTTTTCTATATTCTTCCTCGGTAACTCTACGATTGAGGCTTGCCTGCCTATCCCCATAGTATATCTTCCCCCAGGTAAACAGAGGCTGCCTCAAAGTCAGCCCTGCGCTATACAAATTATCAGGCCCAAGTTCGAAAGTCTGCTCGTAGCCACCAAAAAAGACACTCATTCTGGGCGACTCCTCCAATTTGGTATAATTAGCCGAAGCACTCAACCTGGGCAAGAAATTACCGAATGTTTCCTGCTTCCTCCCCTCAGATTCACGAATCCTCTCTCCTGCAATTTTCAAACTCTGGTTGTTAGCCAAAGCCAAATTTATGCACCTCTCCAGAGTCAAAATCTCCTCAGCAAAAGCAACCCCAATTACAACCTGTAAGGCAAAAGCAACAATAGCCAACTTCCAACATAATCTAATGCCGATCACCTTTGAACTATTTTGCACTCCCCCTCCTCAAGATATTACCCTCCCGACTTTCAACGCTCATCTCCTTAAGATTCCATTAAAAAAAATGTTTAACGATGTATCGATCTTTTTCTCTACCTCTCGACGGTCTGTCTCCATAGCCCAATAATATTCTAATCCTTTCATAGCAACTACAACAGCAAATGCCGTTAGATCCAAATCTTTAATTGAAAATAACTTTTTGTTTATTCCTTCTTTCAGAATCTCCTTTATAGTGGAGATTTCGTAATCTGTATACTTTTTTCTTATCTTTTCTATAAAGCCATAATAATCGAGATACTCATCTCTAAAAGTACTATAAAAATTTGCCAATTGATTGATGAGCTGCATTCTTGCCATGACATAAGCCCGTAGTTTACTTTCCGGAGTATCCTGGGAATCAACGGCTTTCTTTATTTCTTTCTTTAATATTTGAGCTTCTTCTTCTACAACTGCCTGAAAAACCTCCTCCTTGCTTTTATAATACTCATATATAGTCCCCTTACCAACACGTGCCTGTATAGCAATTTCATCCACTGTTGTTTTGCGTAAGCCATACCTGGCGAATAATCTACGAGCAGCTATCAGAATTGCATTGTCCTTTTCGTCTTTCATTGTAGATTTCCTTCCGTTTCTGGAACTAATTGACCCAATTAGTATTTTAGTCTACCCCGCCCTTAATGTCAAGTACTTTTTTTGAGGTCTCTAAAAAAATACTTGGAGACCTCCGATTACACAGATTTTTAAGAATGATTACACCGATTTACCAACCACACCTTAATCTGTGTAATCTGGATTTTTATCTGTGAAATCAGGGATTGTTCGAATAAAATGGGGACAGGCTACTTTTCTATATATCTTCCCGATTAAAAAGAAGCCTGTCCCCTTTTTCTTAGAAATATTCCTCGGGTAGAATCCCAATCTGTTCAGGGTCTACCGACTCCTTAATCGAACGCCTGAAATTGTCCGTCTCAGCAAACTTCTCTTCGAGATCCACCTCCTGCGGCTTCTCAATTTTAGAACCATTACTATCAATAATTATCCTAACCCACGGGCGATAAGGGTCAGATGGATTTGTCTGAAAGACAAAACCAATCTCATTTGTGTCCAGTCTGACAAAAGTACCGGGAGGATAGACGCCAATCAGTCTAATGAACTTCCTCAAAAGGATAGGTTCAAATTCTTTTCCTGAGGATTCTTCCATCTCTTTTACAGTCTTTTCAGGTGGAGTCTCCCTGGCATAGGAGCGGTTACTCCTCATAGCGTCGTATGTATCGGCTATACGAACCAGCATGCTACCTAAATTCAACCCTCTTTTCGCTCGAGACACAACAGGGTATCCAGTAAGGTTATATCTTATGTGATGCTCGAACGCGACCACATATGCCATTTTACTTGTGCCCGTGGTCTTCATCAAAATCTTTGCCCCATCGGCAGGATGCTTCTTTATCAATTCAAACTCCTCAGGAGTCAACTTGCCAGGTTTCCTAAGAATCTCCTCCGGAACCTTGATTTTCCCTACATCATGTAGTAGAGCAGCTATTCCCAGATCATTCAATGTCTGCCTGTCCAGACCCAATGCTTCGCCTTGCACAAGAGTGAGGACAGCAACATTTACTGCGTGGCTAAAAGTATATTCATCGTGAGCCTTGAGGGAAGCCAGGGTAATCAGTGGCGTTCTATTCCTCTGAATACTGGCTACCATACTGTTTATGGCGGACTTAGCCTTATCTATATTTATTCTCCTTTTGAACTCGATATCTTCAACTACCCTCTTTACCGCCTCAATAGCCTCACTGTAATATTCTTTAACCTTAGATTTAAACTCATCCGCGCCGTATCCCAATTCAGGCTGAGCTTCTTTAGGGGCTCCGATCTTTCCCAAAATTATATTCTTCACCCCCTTAGAGGCCAACATCTTAACTGGACCACCAACATTTTTTAGCTCTTCCAGTCTCACAGTCAGAACATCAATAAGCCCTAAGAATTCCTCATTTTTCAACCCCTTCAGAAATGTAATCTTCTCTATTCCTCTCTGCCGCAAATCCCTCGTAAACCCATAAAAAGCTGCACTAACCTCGTGCAGAGGCATCCCTTCAAATATCAGTTCATCTCCCATAACCGCTATGTTTATCTCGTCCCTCTCTTTCAAAAGATTCTCTAAAATCTCGAAAGTCCTCGCCAAAGAACGCATTATCATCGGATGCCCTGAAGGATAGATAACCTGATTTCGAGTGACATTAGAAAGATAGGTTACGAAATCTTCTCCTAATCGCTCCTCCATAAGCCCTCCCTATCCAATCTACGAACTACGAACTACGAACTATGAACTATGAACTACATTATGCCTTTGAATCAATTTCTCGCAGACTTGCCTGACAATCTTTCTCCTATATTTGGTCCCCCTTGTCAGAGCCTCCATAGCCTGTTCATTCCCTATCTTTTCCAGGGCAGTTGCAGCTGCTATTCTCACTTCATCGTTTCTATTTCTGGCAAAAATAGTCGATTTTCCAAGCAGTCGGACCAGCCTGGGAACTGCCTCCTCAGCACCTATCTCTCCCAGTGCCTCAATCCCGGATATAATCAGGGAATTGTTACGTCCAAATAGATTTCGTCTGTTAATCAACTCCAAGAGAGGCGGAACAGCTCCTTTATTCCTCATCGCGCCCATATACTTAATAGCACCCTGCCTGACCTCACTATCTGGGTCATTAGCCATACTGGAGATTATTCTAAGTGCCTCCTCTCCCCCTATGGTACTCAAAGCATAGATAACTTCTTTCCGAACGCGAGGGTCTTCGTGTCTAAGAGGTATATTCAAATATTGCACCGCCTTCTCCGTCCCAATCTCCCTGAGAATCCTCATCATATTTCTCACCACATACCAGTTCTTATCCGAAAACCTCTTGACAATTTCGGGAATTGCCACTTCCCCTAAAGCCACCACAATGGAGATAATCTTTTTTCTGAGTGAGGCGTCACTTTCTCTACCAAGAGCCTCCAGAAGAGGCACCACAGCAATTTCACCCATCTGAAGGAGAATGAAATGGATTGTCTCATATTTCTCCCTGCCCCAATCGCGAAGCGCTGCGACCAGGTCGTGCGCAATCCCAACATCTCTCAGTTTATCCATAGCTTCGCTACAGGCAATACGCTGTTCAATCGTCCTTTGCTTTTCCTGTCCAGCTTCTTCAATTAAGACTTCAATAATTTCCTTTGCTTCCTCATATCTCCCGGTAAGCAAGAAATCCATAGCCGCTTTACCCAAATTTTTAGCAATCTCCACATAGTCACTCGTCTCAGTCTCCAACCCGATTAAGTCCATAAGGACAGTGGATGCCTGCTCTTCTATCTTCCTCTCATTAAGCGAATCCGCATACTCCTTCATTTCAGCAATAAGGGAAATCTGTTCGTTTAATTCTTGGAGCGTCTTTCTATATACCTCGGAAATGAACTCCTCAGTACGCTTGGAAAGAAACAGACTTTCAATCAGCCGTCGCATATACAGTGAATCTTCCTTTCCAGACATATCGGCCAAACTGTCCCCGAAAAGTGGAATCACTTCTCTTTTCCTTTCCTCCTCAGGTACAATCTTGTGGAAGAGCCTCACTAACCGCTCCGTGACCCTACCCTCACTACTGACAACCAGGGTCATCATCTCCACTATTACAGAATTCGACAAATCAGGAATTATCTCTGTTACGACATCTACTTGACCGGGCTCAATATCAATTTCTGCATCAATTAGCTGAAGTCTCAATTTTGGGTCGAGACGAGATACAATCTCAGCTAATCTCCTTCTGTTAACTTCCTTTTCTTGAGGAAAGTTATTAAAAATATAGTTCCCCATATTATTAATAGTTCTCCTAACAGCAACTCCTCCCAAAGCGCCTATGCCAGTAGAGCTCCTCGAAGCCAGACCCTCTAGGTAGCTAGCCATCTTATCCGGCTCCTGTTCCAGATGCAAAAGAAAATTGTGTTCCACTTCACCCAGCTTCAACCCACTATACAAGTCGAGGCTCCTTATCAAGTCAATCCATATTTCCTCATCGCTTCTAACCTTCCCCACTTCTGCCGCTCCACTTGTTTCTTCTCCCACACCAAAAATCCTCTCATAGTCAATCTGCACAATATCAATGTGAGAAATTTCTTTCTCCTGACATAGTCTTAAAAACCCTCCACTTTTCTGAAGCACATTGGGTTCTGTGGAAGCAACCTCCAAAAAAGTGCTGAGCTCCTCCACAGTCAAACCCTTCTTAAAGGTAACTGAGGCAACTCCCCGCCTATGAAATTGCAAGGCAAAATCTCTAAATATCTCATTAGTCTTATCCAGAAACTGACCACTTACCATAAGATTCTTCTGGGCTATCTCTAATTTAAGTTCAGGAGATGTTTCAAGAAGACTCTTCATAGTAGCATAAATACGCTCCACAGAAGCCTTAATAGCAGGATGGTCAGAAGGGTAGATACCCATCGTCTTGATAGCCAGACTTAACTCTTTGATACCTTTTTCCAATATAGGTCCCGGCTTGGATTCCTTGCCGTTATCCATTCAACACCTCTGGAATTTAGTGGAATTTAGGGACAGGTACAATTTTCGCACCTCGATTTTAGTACCTGTCCCCATATTATTTATGTGCGCGTGGCACTTACCAGGAGCGCCTGCCACCACCTCGTCTTCCTCCACCTCCTCCGCGTCCTTCGGGCCGAGGCCGAGCCTCGTTAACGCTAAGATTTCGCCCTTTCAAATCCTTGCCGTTCATGCCGGCGATCGCCGACTGGGCTTCAGCTTTAGCGGGCATCTCTACGAATCCGAATCCTCTCGATTCGCCACTAAACTTATCCTTAATGATAGTGACGGTTGCTACCTCCCCGAAGGCTTCAAAAGCCTGCCGCAAATCCTCTTCAGTGACATCGCGCGACAAATTGCCCACGTAAACGTTCATTCCGTTAGACCTCCTTTTTCTCAAGAAACTTCAGTTCCTACTCATCCGGACAATCCCGCTGGCCTTGATATGTCTTGAAATTTCTATAAGGTCTAACGGGATTCGTTCTGACCTCCTTTCTATTCTACCGACATTTCGCCTAACCTATACGATTTAACAAACTCCCTCATAGGCAGAATTCGGAGACTTACCGAACACAACCATACCCGCTAAATCGCTATTAAATCCCCACGTCAGCAGTCAATCCTCGTAAAGAGCTTACTGAAAAACCTAACAATCTCTAATTTCACAGATAAAAATTCAGATTACACAGATTAAAGTGTCGTCACTAAATCGGTGTAATCATTCTCAAAAATCTGTGTAATCGCAGGTCCTTGAGTACTTTTTCAGAGACCAAATAAAAAGCGAAGAAGTCGAGCTCGGCGAGCTATTTTCCATACATGACCCAACGATTCAAATACATAAAAGGAACATCTATAAGTCCAACAAGCCATTTTATTACTATCTGGCCTACAATTATGCGTCCAATTGGCTGTAGTCCGTAAAATGCGATGGAAACAAATAACATAGAATCAATTACCATACTAGGTAATGAGCTAAAAGCATTACGAGCCCATAAATGTTTTCCCTTAGTCAGCTTCTTGACCCAGGCAAAAATATAGGCATCCAGATTTTCACTTACCAGGAAGGCTATCCAACTGGCCATGATAATTCGTGGAACTTGGCCGAGTATTGATTCGAAAGCCGATTGATTCTGCCAGAAGGGCGCCGGATTCAGGGATAGAATTATCCAGGTAAAAAATGAAACCGCTACCTGCGAAAGGAATGCAATAAAGATCATTCGGTGAGTTTCTTTTCTACCGAACTTCTCATTTACAATATCGGTCATCAAAAAAGTGACTGAAAAAATAATTACAGCCGATGGTGCGAAGAAACTAAAGCCAAGATCAAATTTAGCAATTTTTGATGCTACAATATTACTAAACAGAATAAATGCAATATATAACCCAATGATTGCGTCAGGCTTTTCGTATTTCCTCGCGTACCAGGAACCAAAAAGTGTAAACGCAGTTATACCAATTATCCACAAAATAATTGTAAACATATCAAATCCTTTCAGATAGCATACTCAAGCATTTCCTTTAGAAACATGCCCGGTCTTGAATTATTCCAATAATTTCTGGGACAAGCGATGTAATTCCGGATTAGCTAAAGCCAAAACCTTCTTCTTTACTACTCTCGAAAAATATTCCTTTTCGGTCTTTGTTAATTTTTCTCGCCTAAGTTTCTTCAAAAATAATTCTTTTTGCTTAGGCGAGAAAACTTGAGACAATGAGTATTCAAGGTCAAACTCCTCTTTTATAGAAAGTAAGTCCATAAGTTTTGATTGCGCTAGGCCAAAATAATTATTAAAGGTGGATTTAAGTCTTTGGCTAGACATAACATGATTTGCAACTACTAAATCTTCATCCTTTTCAAGTCTTTCTAGAAAATTGGTGAACTCTTTTTTTCTGTCACCTGGTAGAGATTTGTAAAATCTATCCGCCCAAGAAAATTTTAGATTTAAGACTTTATAGAGAGCAAGTGACATAACCATTAGTGAAGCCAAATAAGACTTATGAACTGGTTTCTTTAGATACTCTTTGACCATATCATAATTGAATGTTCCTTTTTTCGCACTGCTGTCTAATAGAACAGGAAAGCCTTCCCAAAGACGAAGGTCTTTACTTTTAACCACATCTGCCAAGGTCGCATTCGCATCCCGCGTCTGTTCAGTCTCAAATAAAGGAAACCCTAACGCACTTAATCTTTCAAAAAGATTCTTATTAACCATCCCCTAAACCCTCTTTTCTAATAATTCCGTGGTATGCACCATCTTGCCTCTAAATAAATCGAAAATAAAACCATCTCCTCTTGTCCAACCCCAACCACTTGCAGATTTATAGCCGATTTGTTTCAAATTGTTTATAAGATACTCATACTCAGTTAAATCCGGCACAATTAAATCAATATCCTTAGTCGATGCTTTCACTCCCAAAAGTGTCAACCCAGTTCCTCCACAAGCAATCAAATGAACTCTTCTTTTAAGAAAACTATCCCAGACGCTAATTCTGTCCAATAAACCCTGTTTATTTATCTGATAATTCGTACAATTAATTGTATATTTTTATACAATTTTCTGCATTACAATATACAATATATCTCCTAATATGTCAAGGGGAATTTTTAAAAAGATGAAACGAAATATATAAAGGGCCACACTTTGAAAAATTAGGGGTAATGTATCAGACAAAATTCTAACTCACTCAGCAGTCAACCCTTAACGCTCACCACCCCATGGGGGACTCTGCGGATTTTTCGCCGCCCGGGGCGACCTCAACGCTTGAAGAGCCCCGCTTCTCAAGATTTCTCCTCCCAAACCGGTAGAGAAACGCTAAATCTAGTTCCTTTCCCTACCTCGCTCTCTACAGCTATATTGCCACCGTGATCCTTTATTATCCTATAAGCCAAAGACAAGCCCATCCCTGTCCCTTGAGGCCCTTTGGTTGTAAAAAATACACCAAATAGCTTATTCAGGTTCTCCTTGGGAATTCCACAACCAGTATCCGAAAGACTTACCTCCACCCTATGGCGATCTTCGTTTCCCACCTTTGCTGAAATGGTCAATTCTCCCTTCTTACCAGCCATTGCCTCGCAGGCATTTATAATCATATTCAACAATGCCTGTTCCAACTGAACACCAATCCCTTTTA
>Ga0315314_1000568_pt1 | contig 39458 bp, 34 predicted proteins | sample TDP9_MG_FD_203631 | JGI IMG/M metagenome (GOLD analysis project Ga0315314, IMG submission 203631) | Freshwater sediment microbial communities from Lake Towuti, South Sulawesi, Indonesia - TDP9 | ecosystem: Environmental > Aquatic > Freshwater > Lake > Sediment | place: Indonesia: South Sulawesi... | reverse complement strand
CGATGAAGTCTTCGGCAACACAATCTTAGAGTTAGGTGCCTTGGAGGTTAAAGTAACTAGGGTTGGTGAGGACACAACCTTTGCTCACATCATCAAACTTGTTAGAGAGGCCCAAGCTCGTAAAGCGCCTATAGAGAGAGTAGCTGATCGTTACGCACGGTGGTTTACACCAATAATTTTAATCGTAGCTAGTTTGGCATTCTTTGTAACCGGTGATGCATTAAGGGTGATTTCGATTCTTCTTATTGCGTGCCCTTGTGCTTTAACCATTGCTACTCCTACAGCAGTTATATCGGGAATCGGAAACGCAGCTAAAAGAGGCATCCTGATAAGAGGTGGAACCATCCTTGAGAGGGCAGCTAAAGTCGACATGGTGGTCATGGACAAGACAGGAACGCTGACAACAGGCTATCCCGAGGTTGTTGCCATAAAAGGAGTTAACGGGAGAAAGGAGACAGACGCCCTTTTTCTCGCTGCGCTTGCAGAAAGGTATTCTGAACATCCATCAGCTAAAGCTGTGCTGAAAAAGGCAGGTGCGTTAGGTATAGACATCACCGATCCTTCTGATTTTACGGTCCTACCTGGCTATGGCGTCGTAGCTAAATTTAATGGTAAAGAAATCACCGTTGGAAACAGAAGGCTGTTAGAGAACAAAGGAATAAAAATAGACGAGGCCTCTGAGAATTATTTAACAACGTTAGAGAAAGATGGAAAAACTACACTTTTAATTGCTGAAGGTCGAGAACTCGCAGGAATAATTGGTGTCGCCGACTCAATGCGAAAAAATATTCCTCAAGCCATCAAGAAAATGAGAGAGGCTGGCATCAAGAAAATTGTCATGCTTACAGGTGACGCTTCACAAATCGCCAGGAGCATTGCAAAACAGGCTGGAATAGATGAAGTAAACTCAGGATTGCTTCCAGAAGATAAGGTTGCCTATGTTGAAAAGTCCAGAGTCACTCATACGGTGGCTATGGTTGGCGACGGGATTAATGACGCACCTGCACTAGCTTCCGCTGATATTGGAATAGCTATGGGGGTCGCTGGAACTGACATAGCCATAGAAACCGCGGGTATCATCTTGACCACCGATGATATAGCTAAGGTGCCTGAAGCCCTCGGCTTAAGCAAAAGGACATTAAGCGTTATAAAACAGAACATTCTGTTTGCGCTTGCAATCAATGTTTTTGGCATAGCTCTTTCAACGATTGGAACAGTGAGCCCGATCTTAGCATCGGCCATTCACGAAGGCAACGCTTTATTAGTGGTTCTAAACTCGGTTCGCTTAATTAGAACAAAATGACCATGACCACACCATTCCAAATCATTGAGAAATGAATGCTAAGCATTTATACTATATGACAAGCTAGGAAAACCGAGAATTTAAACCTCGACCTGTCCACGGCGTAATGGTAGCCCGGGGGAGATTCGAACTCCCGTCAGCGGGTCCAAAGCCCGCTATGCTTGTCCTCTACATTCGGCGGAGTGTTGCTCCTCCACCGGGCTGGATGATTTTCCGGGCTACGTTTGCAGTTTTTATAGAGACTATTCTTCGTAATAACCTTACTGTTCTTTCTAGGTGTTGATTTATGGCTTTAGGGTGGGGCCGCGTCCCTCAACAAGGTAGGGTAGGCGGCTTCTGAAGACTACGATTTTTTCAGGGAATCTTGAGAGATAGCTTAGAGCCATTTTCTTGCCCTTTTCTGTTAGGGCGAAGATAGGTATGGTGACCCCAATCTGGATGAGGGCCTTGGAACCTACACGTTCTCGAAGGATTTGGGAGGCGCTGGCGCAAACCAGATCGGCTTTCATGATGTGGTTTGCTTCTTCTCCGGTGGCGCACGTGTTGCAAACCGAGAAAATTGTAACATTCGCGCCTTCTTTCTTCTCGAATTCTCTGATTTCGGAGATTTTTCCGGCTTGGAAGCTCGCCACAGTGACCGCGAGCTTCTCGAAGCCTAGTTCAACGGCTTTTTTCACGCCCTCCGCCTGATCGACTTTAGCGCTGGTGGGGTCTAGCACGATGCCTCCATGCGCCTCAATGTGCTGGATGATTTCTTGTATGGGTGAGGTTTTAATGACGCCGGTGAGTCTAGCGCCTATGCCCTGAGCCAAGGAAGGGTTCCACGCTATGACGGTTCCCGCTCCCTCACACACAGTGACAGCACACTGGAGCATTCCCTGTTCCATGCAGACCTTGATCATCTCAGAGGCTCCGTAGGGAACAACAATGGAGTCGTCGAAGACTCGGTGTTGACAGCAAAATCCGTAGGTTTTCATCTTAGCTTCAACCGTTTTCTTCACGGCTTCCTTGTCGATCGATTCAAATCCGTATAGCGCCTCATGCAAGGGACACCGAAGGATTCTAGGCTCACTGACTACCTCAATCTTACCGCCGCATATTCTCACACGAGCACCACAACACTGGATCTCATGCTCACACATACACGCCACACCGACCACATCAATGATTATACTATTCTGAAGGAAAATAGTTTGCCGATTTTCAGAAACCTCATAACACACCAAGATCACTGCTTACTTCTCTCAGTTTTTGTGCAGTTGAAGTAGTTTGATTATGGCCTCTCGATACACTTGAATGCTATCTAAATACTCTTGAATGTCGATATGCTCGTTCGGTGTATGGTCTAGACGGGAGTCGCCAGGCCCATACGTGACTACCGGTATTCTCATAGCCCTACCAAGTATATTCATGTCTCCGGTCCCTGTCTTTCTCAATAGGGTGGCGGGTTTATGCCTCAATTTCCTAATGGACCAAGAAAGGGCTTGGACAAGGGGTGAGCCTTGATCTACCTCAAAGGGATCAGTGAGGTCTTCAATCTTCACTTTTACCGAGACTTTCGGATTAGAAATTTGATATTGCTTGATTATCTTGCTAACTTCATCAAACACTTGCCGAGACGTAAACTGAGGAGGAACCCGGATGTCCAAATGGATATCACATTTGGAGGGAACCCTAGAGGCCGCTTCACCTCCCTTTATTTTGGTTAGGCACGAGGTAATCGAGTAAAAATGGCTTCCCAATTTTTCTCCGGGTAGATGAAGTTTACGGATTTCCCTCCAAATCTCAAATGCTCTCTCGATGGCGCTTTCATAGAGCCATGGAGCAGCGGAGTGGCCGGTTTGTGTCCTACACGTTATTTTGAGACGTAGACTCCCCTTATATCCAATGGTTATTTTTTCGACGCCACTTGGTTCTCCAAATATGGCGTAAGCAGGTGATATTCCCTCCTTTATGAGGTGTTTAATGCCTCTGCTTGATCCTTCTTCGTCAACCACGCCTGCAACTAGAACGCTGTTCAAAAGCCCTGAATTAACTAGAGTGGATGAGGCAACGATCATTGCCGCTAGAGACGCTTTTGCATCGACAGCTCCCCTACCATACAATTTGTCATTTTCAACGCGCGCGGGAATGTATCCGGCAACCGTGTCCATGTGTCCACACAAGAGAATAATGGGTTTTCCTCGGCCAATTTCTCCAATCACGTTTCCAACTTCATCTTTCTGTACACGAAAACCTAAATTCTCCATCTCTTTACCGAGGAAGTTGGAAATTTCTTCTTCTCTACCGGATGGGCTATAAATCTCCAGTAGCCTCGTTAGAAAGTGAACCGCATAGTCGTGCATGTTCCTCCTCTCCTATGACGGCATCTAGGACTTCAATTACGTTGTCGATATGCTCCTTTTCGATGACTAGGGGCGGTAAAAACCGGAGAACATTCCTGCCTGCGTCAAGGATGAGAACTCCCCTTTCCATGCATTTGAGAAGAACGTTTAAAACATCGAATCGGAGCTCTACCCCGATCATGAGACCCAGTCCACGAATCTCCCTCACGATCCTATAGCGAGATTGAAGAGCCTCCAGCTTTTCTCTAAAGTATCTCCCCAACGTCGCTGCTCTTTCCGGAAGCCTTTCTTCCAACATCACGTCAATCGCAGCACAAGCCGCGGCACACACAAGAGGATTTCCACCAAAGGTGCTTGTGTGTTCTCCAACATTCAAAGACGACATTACCTCTTCTTTTGCGATTGTCACGCCTAAGGGAAGCCCACCCGCTATTGACTTTGCGAGGCAAATAATGTCGGGAACGACGCCCCAATGTTCGCATGCAAACATCTTGCCGGTGCGGCCGAACCCCGTTTGAACCTCGTCAAAGATCAGAAGAATTCCCCTCTCGTCACAGACTTCCCTTAGCCCTTGGAGGAAAGCATCTGGAGGAACTCTGATTCCTCCCTCTCCTTGAATCGGTTCCACGACGATGGCCGCCGTTTTCCCCGTGATGACTTCCTTCACCTTTTGGAGGTTGTATGGGGCATGCTTAAAGTTGGGGAGGAGGGGCTCGAATGGCTCCTTATACTTTTTGTTCCAGGTAGCAGATAGGGCACCCATCGTTTTCCCGTGAAAGGCTCCCATCATGGCAATTATTTCGGACTCGCCAGAAAATTTTCGTGCAAGTTTAAGGGCACATTCAACAGCTTCAGCACCGCTGTTCCCGAGGAAAACCTTGTTTAGACCCTTAGGAGATATTCTAACAATCTTTTGCAGGAACTCAGATCTCGCGTCGTTGTAGAGAGAACCATGACAAGAGATGAGCCTTTCCGCCTGTTTCTTTATCGCCTCCACAATCTTTGGATGGGAGTGCCCAAGGATGCAGACTCCATAGCTACCCGTACAATCTATGTATTCCTTGCCGTTGATATCCCAAAGTAGGGCTCCTTTGCCCCTGGTGATAACGATTGATCTTTTAGCATATACGTTTGCCATCAACTTTTCTTCGATGCTCATTATCTCTTTTTCATTCATGACTCATCACCGTGCAGCATTTGTGTTCTAACGCCGAGGAAAGGGGTTGGTCCTCTAACCCCGAGGCAATTATGACCTCATTGACGCCACGGTTAAGCGCTTCAATCGCTGCATAAGCCTTAGTGATCATCCCATGCCCTATCTTTGGGAGCACTTCCCTCATCCTAGAGACGCTCACTCTCGATGCAAGTCTACCGTTTAGCATCAACCCCTTAACATCGGTTAAGAGAATCAGTTTGTCCGCTTTGAGAGTCCCAGCTATGTGGGCTGCCATGCGGTCTCCATCCACGTTTAGTAGTTCGAACTCCTCACTCATAGCAACGGGTGCTATGACTGGCACGTAACCGTTCTTTAAAAGGAGCCATAGCAACTGGGTGTTCACGCTGCAGATCGTTCCGGTGTAGCCTCCATCGATGACTCTTTTTCTTCCCTTTTCATCGATTGCTACTAGCCTCTTCTTACGTTTCGCTTGCACAAGAAAGTCGTCTATACCGGATAATCCCACACTTCGGATGCCTTGGCTCTGGAGGGCAGAAACTATTTGCTTGTTGATCTTTCCAGCCATAACCATTGTATAGATATCGATCGTGTCTTTGTCTGTGTATCGACTGCGAAAGCCGTCAGGCGAAACCACAAATTCTTGTTTTTTCCCTAGTTTAGACGCTATTTCAGTAACTTCTACTCTCCCTCCGTGAACAAGAACAATATGATTCTTGGGAAACACTTTCTTTACGTCGAGGACAAGTTCGCGTGAGATGCCTCTCCCTAAAACCCTTCCGCCCACCTTCACCACAATCAACATTTTACTACACCGGATGAAAACCCACGCTTTCTAATCCAGTCGTTTCATCGACGCCAAGAACGATGTTTAGGCATTGAACTCCTTGACCAGCCGCCCCCCTCATTATGTTGTCAACAGCCGACAGTACGACAAGCCGATTGATGTGAGGGTCTAACTCAAAGCCCATGTCGCAGAAATTCGTTCCCACTACCACCTTGGGGTCAGGAAATTGGTAGAGCCCTCTCGGATACCGCACGAAGCGTATGAAGGGCTCTTCTCGATAATAGGTGCGATAGATTCCCCAGACTTCTCGAACCGTTAGGGGCTTTTTTAGAAACACATGGATTGTCGATAGGATTCCCCGAACCATGTTAACTGCGTGAGGGGAAAACGATATCGTCACAGGCTCATCGCTGAGAAGGTTAAGCTCTTGCTCAATTTCGGAGATATGTCTATGACCAACCAGTTTGTAGGGTCTCACTCCTCCGAACCTTTCTGCATGGTGGGTTGCAAGGGAGGGCTTGCTGCCAGCACCTGAAGAGCCGATCTTCGCGTCAACAACAATTCTATCCCTCTCTATAAGCTTGTTCTTCACCAGCGGGGCTAGCCCAAGAATCGCTGCAACCGCCATACACCCCGGACATGCTACCAGGCGAGCCTTTTTTATCTCTTGACGATAGAGTTCAGGTAAACCATATACCGCCTCCTTCAACAGCTCCGGGGAGGAGTGCTCCCACCCATACCATTTCACATACCCCTCCGGATTCTTTAAGCGAAAGTCTGCGCTCATGTCGACAACCTTTAACCCGACCTCAAGCAGTTTAGGAACCAACCCTACCGAAGCGCCGTGAGGGGTTGCTGTAAACACGAGGTCACAATTGTCTGCGATATGCGAGAGATTCTGCTGAACAAATTTTAAACTAGTAGTTCCTCGTAGGTTGGGATGAATTCCAAAAACGAATTCACCAGCATACTTGCGTGAGGTAATCGTGGTAACCTCTACCTTCGGGTGGCGGAGTAACAGGCGTAGGAGTTCTCCGCCAACATACCCTGAGCCCCCAATGATTCCAACTCTCATTGTTCACCCATCCTGGACAATGAAATGTGGTCAGAAAAACGCTCTTATCCTGAGTCAATTATACTTTGGGCACATTCAAGCAATGGTATCGCTAAATTGATTCCAGCAATAAGCCTGGTTTGCTCCCAGAATTCAGGGCAGGAATTTGCCTCATGAAACAACACGCTGTGTTTCCTTCTTTCCACATTCTCCTCAATCGCCTTCCTAACGTTTTCATACGCCTCTAAGCTCATGTAATCTCGAAACGCCTTTTCCAGCCTCTTATTCCAACTTGAAAAATTCTTTTTCTTGTTCTCTTCACTCTTAACCTTCTCTATTTCGTTAAAGGATGGAACAAGCTTTTCAAGTTCACATTTGATATACTCATCGTCGGCGGTCTTATCCTCTCCAACGTCGAGCATAGCATCAAATGCCAAAACCCACGTCTCACTATTTTTTCCAATGGCTTCACCGCATCTCACTGCGTTTTCCCTAATGTAAGGTGGAAGGTCGACTCCGAATACCATATTTCCTAGGTAGGTGTTTGTTCTAAAGTCTTTGAATCCAGCCCTTGCCAACGCCTTTGGATAGCAATAGGGTGTTACCCCGCTCTTCTTAGCAACCACTATTCTTAGGTCGTAGAACCACTTTTCAACAAATTCTTGAGCGAGGACCCCGACAGGATTTATTATAGAGGGTTCAGTTTCCTGCAGAATCATCAGCAGGTCTTCCCGTTTTCTGGCGAGTTTAACCCTGTTTCCATGGGTGCCAGCATCCGGCTTGACGACAATTCTTCCATTATTAAATTCCCGTTGAACTAAATCGGCAATGTCTTCATGATTGTATACTTTGCCTCCGTCAGTTTTACGTTCACAAGTATCGCATGGAACATAAACTGTAGTTGGTATTCTGATACCCTCTCTCCAGAAATGAAGTAAAGTCCTCAGTTTGCTGAAACAGACAAATTCTACATATGACGAATTTATCACATGCTTACCGAATGCCTCAAATATGTTAACTGCGAAGAGCCTACGATTCTTGCTCTGCATTCTATTCAATATCACGCTGATGTCTTCAACAATCCTAAAGTGGTTTTTCCCCTTACTCCTAACGTGGTATCCGTCCTTATCAATACAGACAGAAACCTTGTGAAAGGGTATATACACTATGTGTATCCCTAGTTCTTGTGCAGTTAATTTTATCCCTAATTCGTCGGTTTCAGAGCGTTCATATGCGATTGCTATGCTCATCTTTTGTATCTCGACCCCACATCATCGTATGCGCCGTGATAAAATCCTTATTGGTGGCGGGGTTACTCCCCCCAATCTTCACCCTCAATTTGCAACTCTTGAAGCTCTATGTGATCCCCTTTGATCTGCTTCACCTCAAGTTCAAGTCCACAATCTGGGCAACTCAAAATCTCGCCCAACGTGACGTCGCCGGGTATCTTAAGCTCTGCATCACATTCAGGGCACTTCGCCATCTCCATTTCCATCACCTTTTCAACTCCGTATAACAAAGTTACTTATAAGATTTTCGGATTTTTTTACAAGAATAATTACGATTTTTTTAAAAGATTTTTGAAAATCGTATCAAATGGAACAAGTATCTCAAAATTCGTATCAAATGATACAACGATCTCTCTAAAGAAACTAAATTAAATAGTAAGGCGGTTAAAACAAATATTAACGAAATTCGTTTTAATTGCCTATTACATTTCAGAAATCGTTAAATCACTCCGATAACCACATAAAAGAGGGAAACAAGGTTGGACGAAACCGACAGAGAAATAATCACGGTTCTGAAACGCAATGGGCGGGCTACCTACATTGACATTGGGAAAAAAGTTGGTTTATCAGAGGGGGCTGTAAGGAAAAGGATAAAGGCGCTCGTTGATTCAGGTGTGATAAAACGGTTTACTATCAAGGTGGGGCTCGTGGAAGGTGCGGAGGCAATAACTCTGCTTTCCGTAAACCCCTATTTTCCAACATCAGACATTTCAGAGGTATTGCAGAAACTTCCTAATGTTGAAACCGTTTACGAGGTCACGGGCCAGTACGATATCGCCGTTGTCATTTCCGCTTTGAATATTACAGAGGTCAACCACTGTGTTGAAAAAATTCGCCGAGTAAACGGAGTCGTGAATACAAATACTATGATAGTTTTACGTAGTTGGTAGTTAATGGCTAAACGAGCAACATGCTCATGAAGAGTAGCGATATTTAATTTTTGCCGAGGAGCTGGTAAAATCGAGGTAAACCGAGAATGATTACTGAGGGAACAGTATTCCTAACTGATGAATTAAACAAGATTTCTTAAAGGCAACCTAGATAATGTGATGACGCCCTTAAGATTGCCTTAGAGATGGTGAAAAACAAGCTCACTTTCTTTACGGATTCAAAGCTATAGCTAATAAAGTGGCGCCGTCTTCTAAAGCTGAAATTACTTTTTTACGGTTCTCGCATCGAGGATTAAAATCAACGAGCTCTACCTTATTTTTCCGGTTAAGTTTTGAGCTTTACGGGGTGGTTTATTTGAGGTCGAATAAGTATTAACCACGGATTCCAGTTTTTCTTCCGCTTCATCTAGCCTCGATTTTTTCTCAGATAACCGAGCCCTTGAAAAGCTAGTCCACTTCTTTCGAATTCTCATCATCCTTTCTACTTCGATTGGTGAAGGGCCTCCTCTTGCATTGTGGGTCTCAACAAATTTCAATGGATCAATGGATGCATGTATGTCTTCCATTTTAATGTTTAAGAGGAGATCTGAAACCTCAGCTACTGTTTGTAATAACTCTGGCGTCACGTCAGAGAGGGTTAGCTTATTCTCCACTAGATGTTTAGTTAACGCACCAACAATTTTATGTGCTGTTCTGAAGGGAACCTTATACTTGCGGACGAGCATGTTGACAAGTTCGGTAAGGGTGGAGAAGCTAAGGAAGGACTTTTTGAAGATGTCTTTTCCCACCTTTAGGTGATTGACAAGTTTGGAGAGCATATCCAAGGAGCTAGAAATGTTTTCTATAGATTCCCACAGTCGAGGGGTGATTTCTTGGAAATCAAGGTTATAAGTAGACGGTAACGACTTTAGAGTGGTTGCAGATGTTACGAAGTTACCTAATATATGGCTTGTCCTTGCACGAATAACCTCAAGAACCTCTGGATTCTTTTTCTGGGGCATTATGCTGCTAGTTGACGAAAAACTATCTGGGAGATCGATTATTCCAAAATCCGGCGAGGCCCAAACGATTAGGTCTTCGGTCAAACGGCTTATATCAACGGCGATTATGGTGAGGCTTGCGAGAGTTTCTAGGATGAAGTCTCGACTACTTACAGCGTCAATTGAGTTCTCGAGGACCTCGTTAAAGCCTAGTAGGTCAGCGACCCTTTCACGATTTATTGGAAAACTTGAAGTCGCTAATGCCCCCGCACCCATTGGACACAAATTAACGCGTTGATAATTCTCCTCTAACCTATGCAGACCCCTTTCCAGCATGTCCACGTAGGATAGGAGATAATGGGCGAAGGTTACTGGTTGAGCTGGTTGTAGATGCGTATATCCTAGAATGACTGTTTCTACATGTTTCTTAGCTAATTCAATTAACGTCTCCTGCAACCTTATTACCGAAACAATTAAGCCTATTAGATTTTCACGTAGCTCCATCCTAATGGCTGTTGACACCTGATCATTTCTGCTCTTGCCGATGTGTAGGTTTCCGCCAACTTCCGCACCAACTTTCTTGATGATTTCCTCCTCTACGCTCATGTGAATATCTTCAACCCAACGCCTCGGTTTCATTCCCGTTTTCAATTCGCTCAAAGCTTGAAGAAGCTTTACTCCAGTCGGCCTGTCGATGATTTTCTGCTCCATTAACATTATTACATGAGCTTCATTGATCTTAATTACAGGCTTCAATAGCCTTCTATCGCTTTGAAGGGAAGACGTAAAACTTATCACATCCCTCCTCACAGAAGCCAATCTCCCTCCTTTAAAGAGTAGGGACATCTTAATCCCCCTCAACGACCTTTATTGCATCAAAGGATAAGACGGAACTCAACATTAGGGCCTTTTGGCATCTTTCTCCCATTCCACTTTTGCTTTCAAAATGTTAGACACTCTTGTGGGCAGTCCCCAAAGTTCGATGAAGCCTGGAGACCAAGATTGGTCGAACGTGGTTTGGATGTCATAAGTTGCCAAGTTCAGATCATAGAGCGACATTGGTGAGGAACGGCTAACAACCTGAAGCCCGCCCTTGTACAGTTTCATTTTAACTTCGCCGTCTACGCGCTCTTGAGTTTTATTAATGAAGGCGTCGAGGTCATCTCTTAGGGGGTCCATCCATAGGCCGGTGTAAACTAGGAATGTCCATTGAGCGTCGATTTGCTGTTTGAATAAAACTTCGTGTCGCGTGAGAACCATTTTCTCTAAATCTTTATGGGCTTCTGTAAGGACGGTGGCAGCGGGGCACTCGTAAACTTCTCTTGACTTGATTCCGACTAATCGATCCTCCATGTGATCGATGCGTCCGACGCCATGTTCACCTGCGACTTTGTTGAGCGTCTCGATCAGTTCTACGGGATCCATATTTCTACCATTCATGGCGGTTGGAACGCCATTTTCGAATGTAAGAGTGACATATTCAGGTTTGTCAGGTGAGTTTTCCGGCGGAACTGTCCATTCAAAAACCTCTTCTGGGGGTTCATGATCCGGGTACTCAAGAACCCCGCATTCGATGGAACGCCCCCAGAGGTTTTGGTCTACACTATATGGATTGTTTATGCCTACGGGTATCGGAATGCTGTTTGCTTTCGCGAATTTTATTTCCTCATCTCTGGTTAGATTCCATTCTCTCACTGGAGCAATTATCTTTAGGTCTGGCGCCAGCGATTTTATTGTCACATCAAAGCGGACTTGGTCGTTTCCTTTACCCGTGCAGCCATGAGCCACAGCTATAGCCCCCTCCCTTTTTGCAATATCAACGACTCTTGATGCGATTAGCGGGCGGGACAAGGCGCTGCTAACTGGATATTTTCCTTCATAGAGAGCGTTTGCCTTTATGGCTGGAAAAATATGTTTGGTCGCGAACTCGTGCTTAGCGTCTATTGAGTAATGCTTTAAGACTCCAAGGCTTTTCGCTTTTTCCTCGATGGCTTTCAAATCATCTTGTTGACCAACATCCAGCGTCACTGTTATTACGTCAGCACCGTATTTTTCTTCAATCCATCTTATCGACACCGATGTGTCCACTCCACCAGAGTACGCTAATACGACCGTTTTCGTCATTTTTACACCTGATCCCGCCTTTTACCCGCATCGTTTTTTAAACTTTGCGACTTATTTGTGTCAAAATAATCTTTAAATGTTTTAAATAATACATTTATAATCATGACTGTGGCTGAAGATGTAAGGAGCTACCTGAAGAACAAACCGTACATACTGGAAGCACTGGAAAAGGGCATAGTCAACCTTAGCGAATTGTCCAGACAAATCGAAAAAGAGCTTAAAACAAACAATATAATTGCGATAAAAGCCGCCCTAAGAAGGTTTTCTGATGAGTTACAAAAGCATAAACATAAAAGGGAGGAGAAAGTTCTGCAACTCCTAAAGAAAAGCGCAATAACAGTTTATGACGGAAGGTCCGTAACTATCACAGAGAGACCAATAGAAATTAAAGAGAAGATAAAAGTGAACTTGGAAGGCAAATTTGTTTATCTGTTAGAGAAGGGCAACCTGACGGAGATAACTGACGCATTGAAGATGCATGAAAATTGTGCCATGATTGTGATACACTCACCAGAGGAATTAGAAGCTACACCTGGCGTGGTCGCATTTCTGGCTTCCTTATTGGCAGAACAGAGCATCAACATCATAGAATTTATTTCTTGCTGGACCGATACAATTATTGTTGTAGAAAAAAAGGATAGTCTCAGAACTTATGAAATCTTATCTAACGTAATAGGCTAATAGATTTTACCATAGCAAACATAGAGAAGGGCGATAGCATACCATCGCACTCTAAATAGTAGTGTTAGTGATCGGTTTTGTAAAAGTCTTTGGAAACTAGACTTTGACCACGCACTGGAAAAAGATTATTGCCTCTCTGCATACAGTTATCGTGTTGGGTTCACGTTGGGAGTTAACCTCACCCCCATCATGGTCAAGAGGACTATCCGCTTGGAAGACCTGAGGGGAAAGAGTTTCGCTGTAGACGCTAACAACACGCTGTACCAGTTCTTGTCCCTAATCCGTGCACCAGATGGAACCCCCCTTAAGGATTCAGACGGAAACATCACGTCTCACTTAGCTGGTCTCATGTTTCGCTCCACCCGCCTTATCCACGATTACGAAATGGACTTGGTTTTAGTGTTTGACGGCGAGCCCCCACAACTTAAGAAGCAGGAAATCGTAAAGAGGCGGGAGCTTCGAGAAAAAGCCATCTTAGAGTGGGAAAAGGCACTGAAAGCAGGAGACTACGCCACCGCCTTCTCCAAGGCGGTGATGACGAGCCGACTGACAAGATCCATGGTTGACGACGCCCAACGACTGCTCGAACTCCTTGGAATCCCCTTTGTTCAAGCGCCCAGCGAAGCCGAGGCTCAAGCCGCCTACATGGCCATGAGAGGAGATGTTTGGGCTACGAGCAGTCGTGACTACGACTCCCTCTTATTCGGGACCCTCCGACTCGTTCGATACGTCACCATAGGTGGGAGGGAGTTTCTGCCCACCAAAGGAATCTCCACACCCTTAAGGCCGGAGCTTATTCACCTAAACAACCTACTCGCACACCACAAGCTTACTCGCGAACAACTCATCGACCTAGCCATCCTTATTGGAACCGACTTCAACGAGGGCGTGAGGGGAATCGGACCAAAAACCGCCCTTAAGCTTCTGAAAAAACACGGTAGAATCGAAAACCTGCCCATCGAAATCAGGTCAAAGGTTTCTCAAGACTACGAGGAAGTTCGAAAAATCTTCCTACAGCCCAAAGTCACCCCAAACTACAACCTTAAATACGGAGACCTACACGTGGAGGGGCTCTACAACTTTCTCTGTGACCAGCGAGACTTTTCCAAAGACCGTGTTAAAACAGCTATTCGAAGAATGGAGAGGTTCTACTTAGGCAGAAGACAAGTTGGCTTAGAGAAATGGTTTATGAGCGGTCGCGAGAGTTAGCGCCTTAATGCTCAACGAGACGGAGGAATTAACCTTCGCGTTCATTGCGCTTCCTCAAGGCTTCTTCAAGGCAAAAGCATTCTTGAGCCCTAAACCTCCATTCTTCACAGCACCCGAGAGTTGGAAAAACGGGGTCCTCGTATTTTCGATAACGTGCGAAGCAGATAGCTAGGGCTGGGAGGAAGGCACAAGATTTGATCCATTATCTTCTAAGATTTCAAAGGACTCCTTCCAAACTTCCACAACAGGCGTTTGCACTGGTGTATAAACGGGCTTTCCCGCATCATAGGCTAAGATGAAGCGACAGATATGAACCTCCACAACGTATTTTCCGGGAGACAGGTTGCCTATTGGCACAAGAACTAATGGGTTAGTAAACGCCTCCGTAACGATGACTCCTTCGCCGGGATCGGTAAAGTTTATGGCGAACAAGAAGGTGGTTGGGTAGGTTTCAAGCCAACTGAAAGACTTAACTTGGATGGTGTAACCTCCTGTTGGATAGTCTCCTCGCGAGATGATTATGCTTATGAAGTCCTCAGTTGAGGCCTTAAGGGTCTCGTTCTCCTTAAGCAATCTCCAATAATCGTTCACGGTTGCGAAGTCTGAGGGATCCATGCTTGTCGCGATTATGTGGATGCCCTTTTCAAACAAGCCCACACCGCCATAATAATCGTACACGGCTCTAAACTCAGCTCCGACCGGCGGAGCCGGGATAGACGTTATGAATTGCCGACGATATAGACTACCCTCCCATAGAGTTGCACCCTGAACCTCCACCTTAATCTCGTAAATCGTGTTCTCAGGAAGAACAACTGGATACTTAATAGTGACAAGAATGTCCTCAGCCCAATAGACATAGACCTCGCAACCAACCAAACCAGTAGGCGTCTCCTTACCGCCAGCCCAATTCCTTAGGAGAGTATCCGAAATACCCAGCTGCAGAACTTTCCCCAGGTATAGAAGCGTATAGTCACGTACAAAGGCAGGCTCCAAGAAAGCCTTCCGCCAACGTTGATAAACATCCTCTGGATAAGTCTTCCTCCAACAATAATCGCATTGGAGACATCTCCAATTAAAGTTCTCGCTCCTCGAACCGATGGGGGTTAAGACGTAGGGGCTCCCATCCTTAGGACAAGCGATCTCACTCTCAGAAAAAACATTAGAGAATACGAGAAAATACGCAACAGCCGAACCAACAATAACAAGTAAAATTATTGAAGTGACAAGCTTACGATCCATCCTTTCGTCACCACATTCCATATATGACGTGCCTACTGTAAGAAGAAACAGTATTATTATGCTATGCGTTAGAACAGCCTGTTTCCTTTTCAGAACAACCGAATACCCAAAAAGATCTACGCCTTTTGTCACCATGATAACGGAAGAACAGTTACACTAGCCTTAGATAAAAGCACATCCTAAATAACCTTGGGGTCTGACCTTACGAAAAAACTGTTGTTTCTCTGCAGATTTACGCTAGTGATCCTAGGCTTCATCATAACGTTTCTGAGCGGACTAGTCGGAAATATCCTAATGGTTCCCCTTGGCACAGTCATGGCAACTGTAGGCATGCTTTTAAGAATAAAAAAACTCGGATCCTAAGGGAGATCATTGAAAAGGCAGCCCCCTTCACATAAAGCTCAGTTACCTTTCCATGTTTCCCATTATCATTCAGTGTAGTTAAGATCCGGTTTGTCGAATCGGGAAAAGTCGGCGGAAGATTTTGGCGTTACTCAGTCTCGCCTTCCGCTTTTTCCTCTGCCTTTCCAACCACTTCTGCTTCTGCAAATCGTCGGCTTATCCTCGTTATCCTGATCCGCACACGATCGCCGGGTTTGGCGCTTGGAACGAAGCATACCAGACCCTTAATCCGCGCTATGCCCTCGCCTCGACGGCTGGTCTCTTGAATTTCCACGTCGTATTCTTTTCCTAACTCAACCGGCTTTGGAGGAAAACGCGGACCGAATCTTCGTTCTCTTTCTCCTCTTTCCCTTCTTTCATACTGCATTTTTTCACCTCTCTTTCTTTTTAAAATGTCTTGCTTCAACTTGGGCGCTCATCTATGTGACGCTTAATCTTCCGTATCTTCCTACGTTTAGTTGGATTTCTCCTCGGAAAGTCGTGATGTATCCATTTTCGATTTTGACTGTGTCGTCGACGTTCACTTGATCTATCTGTTCGTTCCACAGAGCTAGTTTTATCGTGCCTGTTCCGTCGTTGACCAAAGCGTCGGCCACTCGATGGGTTTCATCTTTGTATCGCGAACGAACCTCGCGGGTTTCTGATTTTTCAATCACCTTTGCCGTAACGTCTACTCTCCGCATTCCATCCCTTAGTTCTCTAATTTTCAAAACTTTCCTCCTTTCACTCGATTTTTTCCGCGAGGGCGAATTTTCTTCCGGTGTTCACGATCTTGACTTTTAGGCGTTCCCCGACCTTAGCTTTGGGCACAAAGATGAGGTAACTTTGGATTCTTGTTACTCCATCACCTCTGCTGCCTATGTCGTCTATAACCACCTCGATTTCTTCTCCTATCTTCACTGGAGCTCCCTGAAAGGGTATAGGACTGTATGTCTTCTCTCTCTTTTGAAAGCGTCTCGGTCTTACATGTCTCGGTTTGTCTGGAAGCCTTCTCGGCATGTACTTTTTCGTCCTTATCGCGGAACTAGCCAACCAGAACAGAACTAGTATAGCCGTTCTGGTTGGCTATTGATCATGAAGAAATATGGATGTTGGATATAAATTTTGCCATGCGATTGTGTTAATGCTTAAAGGGCGAAAATTTAAATGTCGCCGCGATACGCCCGGTTTAAATTTCCTTTTTGAAGGGGAGGGAGTTACGTGGTAGAGTGCCACAAGAGCTATGAAGGAGATTTAGAAAAAGCGCTCTTAATATCGTGATGTTTGTAGGTGGGATAGATATAGAGCCTTGGAATACGATACTCGGTAACTTTTCATACATGATGGTCGTCGTACGGTAACAATGGCAAGTAGCTTGGTCACTAAACCACTAAAAACAAGGCGTTATATGTCTATGTATACGTGGAAAGCCCAATGATGTCTTCACCCTACAACCCACCTTCATAAAAGAGACGTCAAAGCCTTCCTCTCCCTAGAATACAAAAGAGCGCTGAATAGGCTATGTTATATCTGCTGAAGCTTCTGATGGAACAAGCGTTTATTTCCCGCTTCCTTCTAACATGGCGACGACTTCGTCGACGCATTTAAAGTATATCTGGTCTCTCAAGTAGTTGGCGCGAGGTCTCGGGATGTCCACCCTTACCTCTCCGATAATTTTTCCCGGCCTTGGCGACATCACGATAACACGGTCAGCCATCAAGACTGCCTCCTCAACATTGTGGCTAACCATGACGAATGTATTCGTCGGCAGTGTGGGATCCCTCCAAATATCTAGCACCAATGAACGAAGGGTCTTTGCCGTTAATTCATCGAGTGAGGAGAAGGGTTCGTCCATCAAAAGGGCCTCGGGTTGAAGAGCTAGCGCTCTCGCGATTCCCACCCGTTGCTTCATTCCACCTGAAAGGTCGTGGGGGTAGGTGTTCTCAAACCCTTCTAGGCCCACCATTCTAAGATGGGATTTAGCGATTTCCACCCTTGCTTCTTTCCTTATCCCCAAGACTTCTAGGGGAATCTCAACGTTCTCTAAGGCAGTTTTCCATGGTAGTAAGCCGAAGAGTTGAAAAATCATGGTGATTTTTGAGGTGGGAGAGGTTTGAGGCTGGCCATGAAAGACGATTTCCCCAGAATCAGGCCGTTCTAAACCAGCGATAATCCTCAGCAAGGTGGATTTGCCGCATCCTGACGGACCAACTAAACAGACGAACTCGTCTCTATCAACTGAGAAGCTGACATTTTCTAGAACATTGAGTTTGGATCTCTCTAATAGGAAAGTCTTTGTCACGTCTCTCACTTCAAGCACAGGCAAGTTTTAAACCTCCGCATGGTATTTTTCGAACTTTCTTAAGAGCTTACGCCACACGAGAGCCTCCATCAAAAGAACAATGGTAGCAATTATTGCCAGAAGAAAAATCAACAATATCGTGTTCCCATAAATATAACCTGCCTTGTCGAGGTAGGAACCTAATCCTGGAAGGTATATTATGCTCTCGCCGTAAGGCATGTACTCAGAGAAGATTATGGTATTCCAACCCGTGCCCCAAGACAAAATACTGCCCGTGACTATAGCTGGCAAAATGGAAGGAATGACTATGTGAGTGATTCTCTTCAAGCCCTTAAAACCGAAGAGTTTCCCAACTTCTCTGATTTCGCTTGGAATATTTCTTACGGCGCTAACAATGTTGAGAAACATGTACCAAATCATGTCTAAAATCAACATGACTATGGAGGTTATTTCAAGCCCGATCACGCCTCCAAAAGTTCGGCTCAACGTTATAAAGAGTACTGGAAACAAAGCCAAGATTGGAACCGCTTGCCCGATGTCATATATGGGATAGAAAACGGCAGCGAATTTCTTGTGCTCCGCAGCCAGTATGCCCATTCCGAGAGCCACGCCTAAAGAGATAACATAGGCTATTCCCAGTCGCCCCATCGTCAGAGCGATGTATCTCGGAAGATTGGCAAGCTCGTCTGCGGGGGGACTCGAAAAGCCTTGTTTGATTACATCAAGGCTTACCTGCGCCGCTGTGAGATAGACGATTAAGAACACCAAAGACAGAGCCAACACAAGTGCAATGGCTTTTTCTAGGCGAGTGTATTTCCTCAGTCTTTGAGATGTCAAAATAAGAGATTTCGGCCAGTGAATGCGATCTCCTAAGTGCAACCATCTTGAATGTCCAATTGCCCTAATCACTCCAAGTTGACCAACTCCAGAGAGGTCTAGCCTTAAAACTGGTTTGTAAGTGCCAGCGGTAGCTCGCTCCATTAATCTGTGCCATGCCAGAAAATTGATATAAAAAACTATAGTCGTGACCAAAACAAGAAGAATAGCTGAAAGAGAAATGTCGCCATACACATATGCTGCTTTGGCGAGGAAAGACCCTAATCCTGGAACCCAGTAAGTGGCGCCCGCATATTCTATGTATTCGGCGGCTATCATAAAGAACCAGCCGTCGCACCAAGCGAGGGTCGCTCCAGAGACTAGAGCTGGAACAATAGCTGGCAAGATCACATGCCTGACATACTTGAAACCCTTAAGTCCAAAGCTCTGAGCAGATTCTATGACATTTACTGGAATCCCTTTCACTGCGCCCACAACACCGAAAAAAATCGCCCATGCCATTGACGTGAAAAGCAACAATATTGCTGAGAGTTCGATTGCGAGTTCGCTTCCTTGAAAAAGCGATACAAAAAGTATAAGGACTGCTGGAAAATAGCCGAGTATGGGAACGGATTGTAGCAAATCTATGAATGGCACCAGTATTATTGAGGCTGTTTTGTTTGTCGAAGCCAGAATCCCAAAGGATACGCCCCAAGCCACCGAAATACCCAAGGTGATAGTTATCCTTAGAAGCGTTCTAAACGTATAATACGGCAGGTTTTGGATTTCGGGGTTCTCCACAAAGGTCATAACTAACCAATATACGATAACGATAGCAAGTAGCCCGGCCAATAAACCCACGAAATACCTTCGCATTCGTTTCCCCGCTTCTAACCACTCTTTAGAAATCGGCCCCTTCTTATAGGTTTTTGCGACTTAGCTACAACGAAAAATTAATGCCCTAAATCTCAACTTGCCTCTCTATCTCGGTTATCTCCTTTAGTGAAGGCGGTCTGGGGTAGTTGTACATGGGTCCGCCAGGTCTCTCGTTGTAGTAGGGTCGGTTGCATCCAAGACAGCCGGAGGTGAGGAAGGGACTGCCGGTTTTGATCGCTTCCCACACTTGTTCTTTTGGAACGCCGAGGTTGACGAAGCGGCCGTCCTGATTAAAAGTCATGTTTTCGTATCGTGTTTTTCCATGGACTATGAGGTGGCGGGCGACCTGCACCCTTCTGTAATAGCCGAGGACTGGTTGGGGACGATTTCCTAAGGCGGTTCCCGGAATTGGGGTAAAGGCGAACAGACTGGGATACACGCCTAAGTCAACGCACCACTGGATCATCGAAATGATTTCTTTTTCAGTTTCTCCGAGGCCGGCTATGAGGTGGGTGGTTACCCGACCTTTTCCAAAGGTTTGTACCGCCTCCTCCAACGCCTTACGCTGTTTTTCCCACGTATATGGACCGTCAGCCAAGGGCCCCTTCACCTTGTCGAATAACTCCTTGGTGGCTGCGTCCAGAGCGATGCTGACTCGATCCACGCCGACCTCAGCCAGCGTTGTCATCTGTTCTTTGTCTAAAGGCTGGCAGGAGACAGAGAGGGGCACCCTTACGCGTGACAGGATATCCTTGGCGAGGTTTAGAATGTCGTCGAAAACCGTCGGGTAATTCAAGGCTTGAAGGCAAATCCTCTTTATCAAGTCTCCTTTCACGGCGTGCTCAATCTTGGAAAGCACCTGCTCAGTTGAAAACGGGGGCCAAGTCACCCTAGAAAGCATGTTCGCTTTGCTATTGCTCGTTTTAGCTTGGGAGCAAAAGCCACAGTTGGCAAAGCACTTTCCGGGTCGGTATGTGAGGAGGTAGATGGTCGTGGGTTTAGCGTCCAGCATGCCCCTTATCAACTCAAGGACCATGGCAGAGCCGAGGGAAACCCTAATCTTCTTGGGCAAATATCTCCTTTGCATCGTCTATACCCACAAGGTTCTGAGTCTATAAATTAGATAATGGAGTTTTTATTACTTATCATAATTAGGGTGCGCCCTTGTGGTAGACTTTAAAGACTACGAGGACTTGCTACTCACCGACAACGCGAAACTTGAGGAAGCTATGACCGTTGCTCAAAACATGAGCTGAAAAATTTTGGAAATAGGAATGATATCTTCTCACTATATTTCGATAGGTCTTGATATTCGCCCGTCACGTTTATCCCTCCCCTTAGTGCTGAGTTTGTTTCTGCTCTCTAACGGTTTAAAAGGAGAAGAATTGTTCCCTAGGCATGCATTTAGAGACTACTCGTCGAAGTTTACCATTCCTTGGTATAGCGTCTAGAACCTCGATGTTTATCGTTACGTCTTTCCCGAACTCCTCTATGAATCTATTCCTTAATTGGGCGAGTGCGTTCCCTTTATAACCTTCTTTTAATACGAGTTGTAGAATGAAGTTATCCTTCCCTTCCTGAATAATTCTGTACTCCGCTATTCCTTCGATTTTTTCAAAAAAACTTAATGTTACGAGAGGGTAAATAATTCTGCCGCTTGGTAGGATTATAAAATCTTCAAATCTCCCCTCAACTACCTTCATTAGAGGTAGTCCTCTTCCACAAGGACAACACTCATCAGTTGGCGCTCCGATGTCATTAATTTTATATCTTATCAAGGGCATGGCGTAATTCCAAAGGGGTGTAAGTATGATATCTCCGCGCTCCTCTGCCGCTACATGTTCCTCATCCTTGACAAATTCAGTCACCACTAAATCCGTATTTATATGGTAGCCTGCATGTTCAGAGCATTCCCAAGCGATGTCTCCTGCTTCCATACAGCCATATATATCAAGCATCTTGGTTTCAAGCGCAGAATCTATTAACTTTCGACTCCTATCATCAAGTAGCTCCCCGTCTGCAAAAACCAGTCTCGGATGAATCATATCTCCTCTCTTTTCTAGCTCTCTCACCAATAGGAGAAAAAAGCTTGGAGAACCCTTTATCGCATCTGGCCTAAAATCAATTAACTCGTTAACCAGATCTCCTATTGGATCTCGAGTGCACATTGTAACCATTCTGAAGATTCCTAGATGAGTTAGGAGAGAACCTAGACGAGTCCTTTTATCTGGAGGCCTTCTTGACAGATAGACATACTTATCTCTGAATAGTTTATGTCCATTTTCTACCAAATGTCTAAGGCCGTTCGCCGCTAACATATAGGAAGCCTTCCTCTCCGCAATTATGGTTAGAGGTATTCCTGTTGAACCCGAAGTTTTCACTTTCGTGCATCGCTCTATGTCAATCCCCTTTGCAATCAAAGAATTAAAATTCTTTTGAACTTCTAATTTTGTAAGGATAGGAATCTTGCGCAAGTCTTCTACGGATTTTATATCATCAGGCTTGATTTTTGCCGCATCGAATCTTTGATGATAAAAAGCGGTGTTTTCGTATGCATGCTTTACGATTGCCCGAAGTTTCTTTCTCTGCATCTTTTCTAATTCAGAGGAAGATAACCATGTGTTCTTTCTTAACAATCGCAGATTGTATAGAACCCAGGACCAGGAGTAAACGCTTTCAAAGCTTTTAAGATAAGACAATACCCTTCTCAACCGGTTCAAAGATTAACTATGGTAAACAAGGTTTTTCCTTTAAAGTTTTCTCACCAATTCATCCTTCTAACCTCGGTTCTTTTCAGCATACTTTTTATTTTAAAAGAGGCCTTTTGTAACTTGGTTGTCGTTACAGATGATCAGAGGATCCGTTACAACTCAGCCACTCATCACTCGGCCATACAAAAGAGGAGACGAGTTTGGTATCTTAAAACTAATGAAAATCGTGTTTCCCAAATCTTATTCATCTAAGTGGTTAGAACATTTTTGTTGGCAGCAAACCAACCCGTTTGGAAGAAACATCAGATGGGTTGCCGAATGCAATGGAAATATAGTTGGGCATATTGCACGTATTCCACTACCAATAAAGATAGGAAAAGAAACTCTGAAGGGATCAATAGCAGCAGATGCAGCAACACATCCCAGCTTTGGACGCCGAGGAATATACAAAACACTCTCAGAATTGTCATGGAACGACGCAATTCGGGAGGGCATCGTCATCTCTTTCGCCGATGCTTCTAGGATGCTTATTTCACCTGCCCGCAGATATGGAATACTAGATATCTCAAAGGTAGCCATTTTGTTGGACCCCTTAAATCCCTACGCGATCATCGAAAAACGCCTCGGTCGAGGGCTCCTCGCAAAGGCAGTCTCGCATGGGATCAGGTCTACTCTTAAGTTGCTTACCATTACCAAAAAGGAGGCAAAAATAGAAGGCTTGAAAACGAGTAAAATATCGGTCTTTGATGATAGAATTGATATTTTTTGGAATGCGATTGCTCGTTTTTACGGAATAATTGTTGCGAGAAATAAAACATACTTGAATTGGAAGTACTTTAAAAGGTCATACTTGAGTTTTGATGTGTTCTTAGCCGAGGTTGGTGAAACTGTCTTAGGATATATTGTTTTGTCAACAAGAATCGAAGACCGCTTCAAGAAAGGCTTCATAGTTGACTTGATGACGTATCCCACCGCAACGGATGTGATGCAATGCTTGATTTCCCTAGCTATACGATTTTTCAAGAAAACAGGAGTTGACTATGCCGAATGTTGGATGTTGAAGAATACTCCTTGCTACAGGTTCTTAATAAGACAAGGATTCCTCCCACATCCTACTTTTCTTTCAGGGACGTTAGGGCATTTAATTGCTCGTGTTGATTCTTCAAAAGTTTCGGAGGCTTTCGTTAGGAATAGCAAAAACTGGTACACTACGCACGGCGACTATTACTGAATAACCAATAGTGTCCCTCCTCATAGTGATTTTTTAGTCAACTTCAGATTTACCCAACAAACGTTGGGTGGCTGGTATGGGTTTAGTGACTGTTTGTTATGTGACTGAAAAATTGCGGTTCTATAGGAGATCATTGTACGTCGCTATAATTACGTCAATATGAACGCGGAGACCCTTTGGCGGATACTCAGTAAAGAACTCATAAGCCTAATTGAGAAAGGAAAATTTCCCAATAAATTAGGAAAAATTGATGTCGGGATTCCATCTCTAATTTATATACAAAATTGGTGAGGTTAAATAGGATTATAGAGAATAAATGGGGATAAAAGGAGGTGAAGGAGATATGGAGTCTCGATCGGTGAGTATCGCCTGGAAGATTATTATGGTTCCGAGCCTGACTGTCTTGCTCTTTGGCGTTCTCTTGGCTTTGATCCCGGATGCTCTGCTGAGTGAGGGCTTCCAGCTGTTTGCTGGGCAGAGTTGGAGCGCCCTTCTCTCTGCTAGCCCTAAAACCGCTGAATATATTTTGTTATTCGGCAGAATGTTTGGAGCCCACATGATCGCCATAGCGGTTCTGATCATCGCCATAACCCTGAAGAGTTTTAGAAGGGGAGAAAGCTGGTCTTGGTACACATTCCTGATAGGCAACACCCTCGGTTGGGGCAGTGCCATAGCTTTCGACCTAACCGTGGGGGAGATGTCTATTGTAGCTATAGAGATAGTAATGATACTGTTAGTTTACATAGCATTAGGAATTTCCGCAAGGGATGTCCTTGGTAAGAAACCGACTTGAGGATAAACAAAGCCATATTGCTGCTCAGTAGATGGCTTCGATTTTCGGAGTTCTCCATAAGTATTTTAAGTATTTTAAGGATTCTTGAAACATGGATCCTGAGACGATATGGCGTCTGCCAAATAAAGAACTTGTAAATCTAATTGAAAGAGGAAAGTTTCCCAACACACTAGGGAAAATTCGATTCTATGCGCCGAGCTTCATGTATTATAAGACCAGCTCCTTCTGTTCGTCGCCGTCGACCTTCCCCTCCATTTCCGTGACCGGCTCCTTCTGCGCGCTAAAATGCAAGCACTGCAGCGGGAAGGTATTAAACACCATGCTTCCAGCCCTCACACCCGAGGAACTCTTCGACCTTTGCGTGGAACTCAAAAGCAAAGGTGCTGTCGGCTGCCTTATCAGCGGTGGATGCATGCCGAATGGTTCCGTTCCTCTTCGCAAGTTTATAGATGCCATCGCAAAGGTCAAGCGAGACCTCGGACTAACAATGGTGGTGCACACCGGCGTTATCGACCCTCTGACAGCGAGGAGGTTGAAGGAGGCCGGAGCTGATGCCGCCTTAATCGATGTCATCGGTTCAGACGAGACAATACGAGAAATCTATCAACTGAACGTCAAGGTGGAGGACTATGACAAGGCTTTGTGGGCGCTGCATCAATCGGGGATACCAACCGTGCCCCATGTGCTGGTTGGGCTCCACTACGGCAAGCTCAAGGGTGAAATCCAAGCCCTGAAGATCATCTCTAAACACTCACCTTCCGCCGTCATCGTCATCGCGCTGATTCCGGTTCGCGGCACCCCCATGGAAAAAGTAGATCCTCCCACCCCAGAAGACATAGTGAGGGTGCTGACAACGGCTAGACTCATGCTGCCCCACACCCCGATCGTCCTTGGATGCATGAGGCCGAAGGGGAAACACAGGGTCAAAACCGACACGCTAGCAGTGAGAGCAGGGGTCAACGCCATAGCCTTTCCGGCAGAGGAAGCCATCCAACTGGCGCAATCCCTGGGGCTGGAAGTCACCTTTTCATCCTTGTGCTGCTCACAAATCTTCAACGATATCCATTTGCTCTTCGGTTAATTCAAAATTCCTTTCCTCACCTTATTTTGATGTTTTTCCTTCAATATTCTATCCGTTAATGTGGGCACGACCTTGAACAAGTCTTCTACGACGCCGTAATCGGCCGTGCGGAAGATTGGTGCTTTTGGATCTTTGTTTATCGCGATGATGAGGTCGGCGTTTTTCATCCCAGATACGTGCTGAGAGGCGCCGCTTATGCCTACTGCGATGTACAGCTTCGGCTTCACGGTTTTTCCAGAAGTCCCGACCTGCCGATCGCTTGGAAGCCAACCCTTGTCCACGATGGGACGTGAACAAGCGAGGACACCTCCAAGTGCTTCTGCCAGCTTTTTAACCACTGGCATGTTATCGAGGTCCTTGATTCCGCGGCCTACAGCGATTATGATGTCTGCTGTAGCTATGTCTACTTCTCCTGCGGGGGGTTCAAAGAATTCAATGAACTTTTTATACGTTATGTCTTCCGCAAGTGGAGATGGTATTTCAACAATCTCGCCGCCTAGAGGCTTGACTTCTTGGGATTCAAAGGCTGCCGGACGGATCGTGACGATGTAGCTGTCGGACTTACGAAGCGACGCCTTAACGTTTACCTTGCCGCCATACACTTGGCGAAACACAACCAACTTTTCTTCTTCAAAATCTAGGTTTATGCAGTCCGTCGCTAGCGGCACATTTAGCTCGGCTGCAAGTCTCGGAGCCAGATCTACGCCAAAGGCAGTGTGACCTATCAAGGTCAGTGACGGTTTGCGTTCAGAAATTAACTGGGATAAAACCCTCTGATACGCTTCTGAGTTGAAGTTCTCCAACCTTGGATCATCAACAATTAAAACCCTCTTTGTGTGGTCTGCGAGCCTTTTCGCAAATTCGTTGACACCGTGACCCAAGAGAACCACTGTTAAGTCTGCATTTATCTTTTGGCTTAACTCCCTGCCCTTGGTTAGCATCTCAAACGTTACATCTCTGAATTCGCCCCGCCTGTGCTCAGCTAAAACAAAAATTTCCTTCATCTACACCAGCCCCCTCGCCCTCAATGTTTCCACAACCCTCGCCGCGATCTCGTCAACATCTCCTGTTAAAATCTCCGCCTCTTTCTCTACGGGAGGTATAAACATCTTTTCCACTGTTATCCAGGAGCCAGATTCTCCAACTTCCTCCTCCCTCAAGCCAAGATCCCTTAAACCAAGAACTTTCAGCTCTTTCTCCTTGGCCTTTCTGATGCCCATTATTGACACATACCTAGGTTCATTAATCCCCGTTTGGATCGCAAGCACTGCAGGAAGCTTCACCTCCACGACCTCCTCTAAGCCTCCCTCGAGCTCGCGATTAACCCTCGCCAACCCTTCTTTGAGTTCAATCTTCTTCACCATGGTAGCGTGGGGGATTCTAAGCAGCTCCGCCAGCACAACGCCAACCTGGGCATAGCCGTCATCACCAGCTTGTGCGCCGGTTAAGATGAGGTTGAAGGGTAAATCCTTGATAGTCTTGTACAAAATCTTGGCGACGGCATAGGCGTCGGACCCCTCAAATGCCTTGTCCGTTAACCTAATTGCCCTATCTGCTCCCTTAGCCAGACACTTCCTCAAGGTGTTATCCGCTTCCTCTGGACCCACTGTTACAACGGTAACCGAGCCCCCGAGCCTTTCCTTCCATAAAACAGCTTCTTCGAGGGCGTAGTCGTCCCACTCATTGATGTCGAACACGAGGTCTTCTTCCTTTATTCTTTTTCCGCTTTCATCAACAATGATTTCTGCCTCAGCCGTTTCTGGAACATGTTTAACGCAAACAATTACGTTCATTTCCTTCCCACCTGTTCCTTATTTGAAACCACAGACTTAACGAAAATATTGTTGTCGATATTTAACTATTTAAATCACCTACGCTGCTTCTTTAACACGAGCATGGCCTAAAGGTGTTCTACTACTTTTATCAATCGCCCCTCGACAGTTAACGGAAAAATGGGTGGTTAAAGCGTAAAATGCTACTTACAATTCATGTGAGGGGGTCTCAAGATTTTATACGTGAGGCTGCTCTACTTTAGGGCCAAAGCGCTTCAGCAACTAGTTCCATGATGTTCATGACTTGAATTACATCCTCGTTACCCGTTGTCTTTATGTTGTCGTCGAATGTTAAGAGACAGGGTGACAACTATTGATGATGTTCTTGAGGCCGATGTTAAAGTAGCTACTTCTATTGCATATCTACGTAAATTTTAAATCTCGTGTGTAGTTATCTATTTTCGGGATTGTTATGGCTAAGCATGATGTTGTGATTGTTGGGGCTGGAGTAGCGGGGTTGGCTACTGCGTATCATATCAAGAGGCTGAAACCGGATGACGATGTTCTTTTGGTGGAAAGATATGGAATGGCAGGTCAGGGTAGTAGCGGGAAGAGCGCAGCCATGTTCAGATGTTTCTTCTCGTCTAGAACTAATCTGAAGTTGGCTGGTACCTCCATAAGGTTCTATGAGCACGTTCAAAAGGACTTAAACTATGATCTTATGATGAAATTTCATGGATACCTGTGGCTATTTAGCGAAGACAGATATAAGGAAATAAAAAAAGACCTCAAAATGTTGCCTAGTATGGGCATTAAATACGAAGAATACGATGAAGAATTTCTCGCTAGATCATTGAATATGAACACTAGAGTGAGTGGGGACGAAGAAGCGAGATTTATAGGGTTACTAGACATTTCCCACGCCGTTCTGATAAAGGATGCTGGATCCTTAGATCCCGATTCATTAGTTAGATTTTACGAGGAGAGAGCTCGTGAGTTGGGGGTCAAGATCTTGTATGAAGTTGAAGTAAAAAGCCTGCTCCCTGAACCAGAAGAGAAACTGGGCCTGCCTGACGAACCATATTTTTGGCAGGAACCAACGGTTTCAGGCGTAAAGACCAGTAAAGGTGTGTACAATGCGAACAAAATTATAGTGGCCGCTGGGGCTTGGTCTTCTAAACTGCTTGATCCACTAGGTGTCGACTGTTATATAAAACCGAAAAAGAGGCAGATATTCGCTCTAAGGGCAGAAACCGATGATTTGAAGAAGTTAATGTATGTTAAGGAGTTCAGTCCTGAGGGGATTGTTCCATTCGTCATACTTCCTAAGTACACGTTGTGGATAAAGCCGGTTCCGAAGGAAGACTCGTTCTGGATAGGATACGCGGATGATTTCCCAAGGGCGTTCAAAGTAGAGGATGACCCTCAACCAGAGAGACACTTTTGGGAATGCGGTATGTACCCCATTTTGATTAAATATTTTCCACAATTTAAAGAAGTTAAGCCTTTTAACAGTTGGGCTGGGCAATATGACTATAACACCATTGATCGTCAACCACTAATATTTGAGGAGCATAATTTGATATTTGTCGGAGGCGGTAGTGGTAGCGGAATTATGAAGGCGGACGCCATGGGTAGAGTAGCGGCTGCTCTATATGCAGGAGAAGAATATGCTGAACTATATGGTGGAGAGAAGTTTAAGGTAAGTGACTTAGGCATCAAGGATCGGAAGACCGAGATCGAAAAGCTCGTCATCTAAAGATGGTTGCACCTGTTTAAGCTAGGGATCGTTCAGAAGGCCTAACCCTCCGTAGTTAGATTAGTGGTAAGAGACGTGGATGGAGATTTGGGCATGACGGACTACGGGACGCCGAAAGCCAACTTCATTTGGGAGGCGATGGCCTCAGGGGCCTCTGGATAAATGCTGAAACACGGAACTAATTAGAGGATAAGCGGATTTTGATTTCTGGGAACCGCGTAGAAAAATAAATTAGTTAACCTAAAGCAATTTTGATGTTAGGTGTTCAATCATGGTCTTAATTTTGACAAAAACGGACTTAGAGAAGATTCTTGCGATGAGAGAGGTGATGGAAGTTGTGGAGGGCGCTTTTGCTCAACTCGCCAAGGGTATGGTTAAGATGCCCTTGAGAACCATAATCGGCGTTGATGAGTATAAGGGTTTTATCTTCTATATGCCGGCTTACTTGGAAGGTTCTGACGCGCTCGCAGTTAAAATTGTGTCCTTGTATGAGGAAAACTTAGAGAAGTATAGTCTACCCACCATATTTGCCACAATCCAGCTGAATGACCCCAAGACCGGTATGCCCCTCGCCTTAATGGAAGGAGGCTACATCACCGCCATGAGGACTGGCGCTGCTAGTGGTGTGGCAACGAAGTACCTAGCTAGAGAGAATTCAAGGGTTGTGGGAATCATAGGGGCTGGTGCTCAAGCAAGGATGCAACTTTGGGCTGTCAGTGAAGCTGGGGATGTGGAGAAGGCATTTGTATACGATGCTGTGACAGAAAGGGCAAAGGGATACGCTGAGGAAATGTCGAAGAGGCTAGGGGTTAATATAATCGCGGTCAGTAGTGCTGAGAAAGCAGTAAGGGAAGCGGATATACTTATTACAGCTACAACCGCTAAAGAGCCTGTCCTTAACGGCAACTGGCTTCAACCCGGAACCCACATAAACGCCATTGGATGGATGGGCCGAGATGCAAGGGAACTGGACTCTAATACGGTTAAGGGAACTAAACTCATCGTAGACTCTAAGGAGGCAGTGCTGGCTGAGTCTGGTGACATACTGATCCCTATAAGAGAGGGCGTTATAACTAAGGACCACATCTACGCCGAACTGGGGGAAATAGTGATAGGCAGAAAGGCTGGCAGGGTCTCAGATAATGAGATAACGCTGTGGAAAAGCGTAGGTCTAGCCATACAAGATGCAGCTACGGCAAAGCTAGCCTATCAGAAGGCTCAAGAGATGAATGTTGGAAGGGAGATTAAGTTGCTCTAAGCGACTCAAGGGGCGAACAGGCTGTATTCACAAATAGTTTACTCGGTATCCATTAACTTTCTAGTAAGGCGACGTCCATCTCCTCGCCCATTCCAAATGCCTATTGACTTAAACCCTCACGCTTGCTAAACAATCCGCCATCTCTCTTCCCATACCATTCTGTGAAACTGCACTCTCAGAAGCCATTAAACGTAAAGGTCGAAGGCTCAGCTTTACAATATAGCTGAGCTCGTTGTAAAAACTACGGGTATCCAACGGTTTAACCGAGCGCTGAGAGAAGTATAAAGGAATTACGATGTTTTATAAATAAAGAGGCCGTAGAAAGAAGTCAATGTGATGGTTAGGTGAGAAAGATGGTTAAAGAGAAAGAGTACCATGGAGTAACAATGCTTGATCGCGCCCTAAAAGAGCCAGGGAGGTTAGAGGCATTTCTGCGCGAGTGGACGAAGGGCGTATGGGAGGGTCTAAGCGAAATAGATGAAAAGACAGTGAAGAGGACTCTAAGAAAATCTGGCGAAGCTTGCTCAAGGATCTGGATAGATCTCTACGGCTACGACCCAAACTTATACGACATGGATTCCTACATTTCAGCACACAACAAGAAGCCAGGCAATCGATGTAAAAAGGAAGACGACAGTATCCTTTACGAGTTTAAGAGGGAACAATGCGTATGTCCATTGGTCTCCGAAGGTATCGTCAAATTAACCCCCAAGCTTTGTTCAACCTGTGCCACCAACTGGTTTGAATTCGTGTTCGGAATAGTCGCCAAAAGACCTGTAAGAGCAGAATTGATAAAGAGCCTCGCATGCGGCGACGAGAAATGTGTTTTCCAAATACACTTTAAATAAGCGCACGTATCCAAGCCTTACGCTGAACCTCGTGGAAACTGCATAATTAAAAGAGGTTAAGACACGTAAACGGTGGTTGTTCTATAATTCTCCCCTTTCTTTTGTTCAGATATGCAAAGTCCTTTCCGTCGGACATTGCTTCTCTTGGCTAATGGTACTAACTTTAACTCTGTAATCGGCCGGGCCCATCTCCTTCAATGTAACCTCCTTCAAGTACAAGCTTCGATTACTCTACGTTTCATAGCGCTATCTCAGTAAAATTTATTAACACAAAACAGTCCCACAGTGGTACAAGGTGCTGAAATATGTCTCACGAGGTCTTAGAGGAGATGAAGAACGCCGTTGTCAATTTTGATGTGGAGAAAGCTGTAGAGAGTGCTAAGAAGGCATTAAAGATGGGCATCGACCCCGTTGAGGCTATTGAGGAAGGCCTCACTAAAGGACTTCGAATCATAGGTGAGAGGTTTGAGAAGGGAGAGCTATTTCTAATGCATATCGTTGCGGCAGCGGAGGCTGCTAGGAGGGCCATTGATGAGGTCCTTCAACCCGAAATTCGGAAGCGTAAGGCTGAGAGGAAGATCCTTGGAAGGGTAGTCATAGGCACCGTGGCTGGAGACATTCATGAAATAGGCAAGAATTTAGTGGCCGTGATGCTATTCATAGCGGGCTTTGAGGTGTTTGACCTAGGCAGGGACGTTCCCGTTGAGGAGTTCGTTAAGAAGGCAAGGGATGTGAACGCCAATATTGTGGCGGCATCAGCTCTCCTAAGCACGACGCTCTTGGTGCAACGAGAGATCATCGAGGCACTGGAGGCGGCGGGAATACGGGACAAGGTTAAAGTTATCGTTGGTGGAGCTCCGGTTACCGAAGAGTGGGCTGAAAGAATAGGCGCTGATGGATATGGTGCAGACGCCATGGAAGCAGCGAGTGTAGCCAAGCGGCTACTGGGCGTTAAGTAGTGACATTAAAGCGTGGAACCGGGGTGAATGAAACTGCGGCCGGGATTGAAGGGCGGACAACTGAGGATTCTATCTAAAGATCAGGTGTATGACATACATCTTGCAATCCTAAGGGTCCTTAAGGAGCACGGCGTGGAGATACAACACCAGGCTACGTTGAAGATTTTGGATGAGGCTGGGGCAGATGTAGATTTCAAGAGGCAGGTCGCCAAGTTCCCCGAGCATCTAGTAGAGGAGAGCATCAGAAAGGCGCCAAAAATCGTGAGGTGTTGCGGCCGCAACCCAAAGGAAGATTTCATTGTAGAAGGAAGGAAAATGTACTTTGGCCCTTGTGCCGGGGCAACCCACATTATCGACCTGGAAACCAAAGAGAGGAGGTTTGGGAGGTTGTCTGACATGGCCGATGTCGCAAAGATAAGTGATGCACTGCCAAACATAGACTTTGTGATGGGGCTCACGAGCGCATCGGATGTTCCATCTATTATGGTGGGTTTGCGTGAGCCATACACCGTAATGTCTAACACGTGTAAGCATGTTCAGGCGTTCTGTTATGGTGACGGGGAGCTAACTAAGGCCATGATAAAAATGGCTGAGTTCGTAGCAGGCGGTAGCGATGAGCTTAAGAAAAGGCCCGTAATCTCGCTTTACAACGAACCCTCGTCTCCACTGATATTTGGCAGCGAGTACGTCGAGGCTTTAGTGGAGTGGTCTAAGGCCGGGCTACCACTAATCTGGGCTCCGTGCCCCATCTCTGGGGCTACGGCGCCGATAACGCTTGCAGGCTCAATCGTTCAAGGCATCGCCGAATCGTTGGCTGGCAATGTCATATGCCAGCTCGTTAACCCTGGCGTACCGTTCATCTTTGGCAGCGTGCCCCTCGTGCTAGACATGAAGAGCGCACTAGTTTCCTATGGAACCGTTGAGACGATGATAAAGGAGGTAATACTCGCTCAAGTAGCCGAATACTACCAGCTTCCCTCGTGGGGGACAGGGGGCTGCAGCGACTCAAAGGTCTTAGATGAACAAGCCGCCGCTGAGGCTGCGATGAACCTTACGATCGCCGCCTTAAGCGGCAACAACCTTGTCCATGATGTCGGTTTCATAGAGTCCGCGAAGGGCGGGAGCATTGAACTGCTCGTCATCTGTGACGAAATTATTGGAATGTTGCGCAGGATCATGAAGGGAGTTAGCGTCGATGACGAGACATTAGCCACTGACGCCATAATGGAAGTCGGCCATGGCGGGTCCTTCCTAGGCCTGAAGCATACTTTGAAATACTTCTCTTCTGAACACCTGGTATCGGAGTTGATGGATAGGTCGGGATGGGTTGGGTGGAAGAGGGAGGGAGAGAAAACCCTAGCCCAGCGCGCTCGCGAGAAGGCGAGAAGGATACTTGAAGAGCATGAGATTGAGCCACTACCCAAGGACGTTAAAGAGGAAATAGAGAAAATAATGCGCGAGGTGGAGAAAGCAGCGGTAAAGAAGGCGGCGTAGCCTGATCATATCAACCTTTCGTTTTTTAGCCTATGCAAGAACGATTACGTGGTCTCTATTGCTACTGAGCGGCGGAAGACGATGCAGGTTCTCAGGTTAAACTATTAGAGTGCCTCGTTAAACCATTGAGTTGCACAGGGTTTTTGGGTTTCTGTGGATAAAAGCCCTTAAACGTTTAGTCCGCACCGACACGCTTAATTTCGGATGCAATTAGTAAATTAACGAAAGCAAATGAAGCCTCGAGCGCATCAAACTATGATTAGGGAACTGGTGGCTGTCTGCGTCGCGGTCTTCTCCATGTCCATGGGAGCCGGGATAGTGACGCCAATAATCCCATTATACGCTCGTAGCTTGGGTGCGTCGTACGTTGAGATAGGGCTCGTTGGTGCGTTCTACGCTATAGCCTACATGCTGCTGGCCATTCCGTCAGGAAAGTTTTCGGACAGGTTTGGACGGAGGGTTGTTATCGCTGCCAGCGCGTCCCTGTCTGGGGTTGTCTCAATTTTATACTTGCTGGCAGGGAACGTGAATCATCTGATCCTTATTAGAGCTATTGACGGGGCGGCGTGGACCTTATTCTGGCCGTCGATTGAAGCTTTAACAACCGAGATCTCGGGGCCGTCGGCTGGTAAGGCTATGGGATTAAGCACCGCATCATATGGTTTTGGCTCCATGATCGGTGGCTTCCTAGGCGGCTTAATAGTTACATACTTCGGTTTTCGCGCTACATTCGTACTTTACCTTGCACTTTCTTTCGTAACATCGCTACTAACAGTAATCATTCAAGAAGAAGGAAGCAGCAAGAGGAGTTTCAAGGCGATGGGAACTTCATCAACTCAGCCCCTCACATGGGATAAGGCAACGCTAGTGTTACCTTGTGTTGTATCAGTTTCCTATAGCAGTGTGCTCGCGATTGTGCTCACTCTTTTCCCAGTGTATGCTGAAGGCTTAGGGATGGAAACGTTTTGGATAGGCGTCATGTTCGCCACATTCTGGTTTGGTCGGATCATCTCTTTCATAATCGCTGGGCGGTTCTCCGATAAGTTAGGTAGAAAGGCTATCTTAGCGCCCGCCTTGGTAGGTAGCGCCGTCGCTTCCCTTCTGGTGGCCTTGTCAGGGGAAATCTGGCTACTTTCCGGCGCAATTTTGATTTTGGGAATAAGCCTAGGAGCCACCTTCCCTGTTACAATAGCTCTAATCTCAGATGTTGTGCCGCCGTCAAGTAGAGGGATCGCTATGGGCTTTTTTGAGGCTTCCTCGGGGCTCGGCATGCTCATAGGGCCGGCCGTGGGAGGAGTGATGGCTGAGATATTTGACCCGAGGTATCCATACTTCCTCTGTATGTCCGTCAGCGTAGTTTGCTCTTTGGTGGTATTGACGTGCTTGAGGAAGTTTGCTATCCGAACTGCGGGTTTCCATACAGTGGTCAAAAGCGGGACCCAAGATACGAGGAGTTGACAATAGCCTCCCATTTAACGAGAAAAGTTATGTAAGAAAAAATAAATTGCGCAAGCCTCTATATGGTTAAGCGTCGTGGGTGAAAATCATGAGAACACCAGAAAAATATATGTCAGACCTAGAAAAAATGAGGGATAACGTATACATGGGTGGCGAGTTAGTAAAAAGAACTGATCCCAGGATTAGACCGGGCATAAATGTTATGTCTGTTACGTTCGACCTGCCGCATAACCCGGATTATGAGATATTAATGACCGCGAAATCTCATTCAACGGATGAGAAGATAAATCGGTTCACTCACATTCCTCAAAATGTTGATGATCTGCTGAAAAAGCAGAAGATGATTCGCTTGTATGCCCAAAGGTGTGGTGGTTGCATACAAAGGTGTATGGGTCTCGATGCAATAGTCGCGCTTTCTATTGCTACAAAAGAAATGGATGATGAACACAAATCAGAGTATTATTCACGATTTATTAACTACTTAAAGTATTTCCAGGAAAATGATTTGTGTGCGGCGTGCGCTCAGACGGATGTAAAGGGGGATAGGAGCAAAAGGCCTCATGAACAAGAAGACCCTGACTTATATCTTCGCATTCTTGAGGTGAGAGATGACGGAATTATCGTGAGAGGGGCGAAAAACTGCATAACAATGGCGCCTTATGCCGATGAGATTATAGTGGTACCAACTAGAGCTATGCTAGAGGAGGATAAGGACTACGCCGTATCATTCGCGATTCCCGCAGACCACGAAAACGTATATTTGATAAATCGATCAGTCTGGATAAGAAAGAGGAAAAAATTTCGGGCGCCCTTTGCCGAAATGGGTGTCTCAGACTCATTTATAGTCTTTGACGACACCTTTATCCCCAAAGAAAGGGTGTTCATGTGTAGAGAGTGGAAGTTCGCTAGAAGACTAGCCTTACTTTTCGCTAACTCCCATAGACACAGCTATACAGGATGTAAACCTGCAGTGTCCGATATATTAGCCGGCGCAACGGCTTTAGTTGCAGAGTACAACGGAATTGAGAGAGCTCCCCACGTCAGAGATAAGGTTTCTGAGATTATAGGATCGGCAGAACTGTCATATGCCGCCGGGATAGCGAGCGCTGTCTACGGACATAAAACATCATCAGGCACATTTTTCCCAAATCCCATATTCTCAAACGTGGGAAGAAGGCTTATGGGGGAAACCATTTATCACGAGTATAACATACTCACCGAGATAGCCGGAGGCTTAATGGTAACCCTGCCGTTTGAAGATGAATTCATGACCAAAAAAACCAAGCCATTTCTGAATAAATACATAAAGAGAAATCCTGAAATTTCACCAGAAGACATGCATCGATGCTTTAGATTCATAGAGAACCTAGCTGCTTCGGAGCTAGCAACATGGTATCAAATCGCAGGAGTTCACGGTGGCGGCTCTCCCATCATGGAAACCATTGTATTGATGAGCGAGTACGACATCGAATCCAAAAAAGATATAGCAAAATACCTTGCCGGCATAAAAAAGAAACTAGACCAATCAAAAAGTTTGAGTGAAAAACCCGGTTTCTAAAGCCCTGATAAAGGTACCGTTTTCCGCCTTGATAGTCATTTTGGAATGATGGGTGAAGCCATTTACCCTTCTGTTAGTTAGATGCGAAGTCGATCGATTTATATAATATCCCCGAAGAAGTAGTACTCTACTTCAGGAAGTAGGAGGCAAATGTTTTGGGAAGAGAGGGTATAATAGCTAAGGACAGCCCTGGAGAGCGGGTTTTGCTTCTCGGAAATGAGGCTGTAGCGAGGGGGGCAATTGAAGCAGGGGTTCAAGTGGCAACTTCTTATGCCGGAACGCCTGCCTCCGAGATCCTCTCAACCATTGCCTCGGTAGCTGATAAATTCGGAATACACGCCGAGTGGTCCACAAATGAGATGGTGGCGTTCGAAACAGCTGCTGGGGCAGCCATAGCGGGCCTAAGAGCCATGGCTTCCATGAAACATGTGGGGATGAACTGGTGTATGGACCCACTTATGGCCGTTAACCAATCAGGGGTTGTAGGAGGACTCGTGGTCATAACAGCTGATGACCCAGGAGCTTACAGCTCTCAGAATGAGCAGGACAACAGGCGTTACTCTAAGATGACGGAGCTCCTAATGCTGGAGCCCTCTGATGCAGCTGAGGCTAAAGAAACCGTCATTAAAGCTTTTGATATATCTGAGAGGCTTGAGCTCCCAGTGCTGGTGAGGCTAGTTAACAGGATATGTCACTCGAGAGCAGACGTCACCCTCGGCCCGATCAAATGGGAGAGGAGGAAGGGCGAGTTTAAGAGGGATCGTCGCTGGGTGATGATCGCTGGCAGTTCTCCTGAGAGGCATAGGTGGCTTCACCAGCAACAGGGGGAGATCCAAAACATAGCAGAAGATTCGGCGCTTAATAGACTCGAGGGGAAAGGAAGCGAACTAGGCATAATCGCTGCAGGCGTGACTTACACCTACGTCAAAGATGCCTTGCGCTGCCTTGGATTAACCGAGAAGGTAAGTGTATTAAAAATCGGAACATATCCACTGCCCAGAAATGACATTTTGCAATTACTTGGCAGAGTCAGTACCATATTAGTGTTTGAGGAAGTTGAGCCTGTGGTTGAGGAGCAATTGAAAGAGATCGCTTTTGATGGTGGTAAGACGTGTACCATTAGAGGAAAGCTTACCGGAGATGTTCAAAGAGAAAGAGACCTTAACGTCGACGCTGTTGCCGACTCCATAGCGCATGTTATGGGAGTTAAATATCGAGCATTAACGCCAGCAAAGGAAGCGGCTGTTGAGGAGTCCCTTAAGATAACGCCTCCAAGAAGACTCCTCATGTGCCCCGGGTGCCCTCACACACCTACGTTCTTCATAATTAACCAAGCGGGACGCAAAGCCGCGAAGGGCAAAATAATATACTCAGGGGACATCGGGTGCTACTCCTTGGGCTTCTACACTTTTGAGCCTCCAAGACAAGACACGCAGTTCTGCATGGGGGCTAGCATCGGCGTAGGGTGCGGTTTAGCACACAGTGGAGTTGAAGATGTTGTGGTGGCTACTATCGGCGACTCGACATTTATCCATGCTGGTATTCCACCCCTGATCAACGCTGTTTACAATAACGCTTCTATGGTAGTTGTAATCTTCGATAATGAGACAACGGCTATGACAGGCTTCCAACCTCACCCTGGGACCGGAGTTACTGCGGCAGGGAATGAAACGAGGAAGTTGAACATAGCGGACATAGTGAAGGCTTGTGGCGTCGAGTACGTCAAAGTAATAGATCCTTACAACATCAAGGAGTCAATTAAGGCTGTTACTGAGGCTATGAGGTACCCCCGCATATCTGTCATCATCTCGCGGCGTCTATGCATGCTCGAGTGGCTTCGAAAGGCTAGGAGGGAAGGGATTAAAATCGAACCCTATCAAGTTGACCCCGAGAACTGCACTGGATGCAAATTATGCATCAATGAATTTGGGTGTTCGGCTATCACATTCAATAAGGAGGGTAATGTGGCCGTGATAGATAATGTGCTTTGCAATGGTTGTGGCGTTTGCGTTCAGGTTTGTCCAGTTAAAGCCATTCATAAGGGGAGTGCACAAGTTGGTGGCTAAGAAAGTAAAGGAATTTAATGTGCTCATAGCGGGTGTCGGCGGTCAGGGCAATCTTCTATCATCCGAGATAATAGCGACAGCTGCTGTTATTGAGGGATATAGGGTGAGAGTTGCTGATGTGTTTGGTGCAGCGCAGAGGGGAGGTAGCGTCCTTAGCCATATACGAATAGGCGAAGAGGTTTTCAGCCCCATAATTCGCCAAGGAAGCGCAGACGTTCTGCTAGGCTTTGAGCCGGTGGAGTGCCTAAGAGCCTCAAGGCTTCTCTCGACCTCGTGCATCGCCATCGTCAATATGAGACCAATATATCCAAGGGACGTTAGCATAGGCGAACTTGTCTACCCAAGCATCTCAGAAACAGCTTCATTACTTCAGAAACTGGTGAAGAAGCTTATCTATCGAGACTTCATTGAAATAGCTGAGAAAGCTGGAAATTCGAGGACCCTAAATGTGGTCATGGTTGGCTCACTTGCGGGATTAGAGCTCTTGCAAATCAGAAAGGAGACATTCCAAGAAGGAGTGGCTGAATCCGTGCCCAGTGGAACCGAGGAGATGAACGTAAAAGCATTCGAGTTAGGCTACGAGGAAATTAAACGCGCGATGCATTAAGTCATGCCTGTCCTTCCACACTAAAGCTATCCAACAGAATAATTAATATATTTAATTTTAAAAATAATCTGGTCAGCATTACTTAAGGGGAAATAAATTGAAGGAGACTATTTTCGAATATATGATGAAGTACGGATACGAGGAAGTAAGGTTATGCCACGACAAATCCACAGGTTTAAGGGCAGTAATTGCAATTCATGACACCACTTTGGGACCTGCAGGAGGGGGGACAAGAAGATGGACCTTCGCCTCTGAATTGGAGGCGATCGAAGATGCCTTAAGACTGGCGAGAGCTATGACCTACAAATACGCAGCCGCTGGCATAAACTGTGGAGGAGGAAAGGGCGTGATCATGGTCGACTCGATGGATAACAAAAGTGAGGAGCTGTATCGAGCTTATGGGAGATTCGTAG
>Ga0315314_1000567_pt1 | contig 39478 bp, 43 predicted proteins | sample TDP9_MG_FD_203631 | JGI IMG/M metagenome (GOLD analysis project Ga0315314, IMG submission 203631) | Freshwater sediment microbial communities from Lake Towuti, South Sulawesi, Indonesia - TDP9 | ecosystem: Environmental > Aquatic > Freshwater > Lake > Sediment | place: Indonesia: South Sulawesi... | reverse complement strand
TATCCGGTGCCTGATGCGAACGTAACCTTCACCACAGATTTAGGAACCCTTTCATCGCTTTGGGCGATAACAGACAACGATGGGATTGCAACGGTCACCCTCTACCCGTCAACGTCGCCTGGAACAGCCACCGTAACCGCCGCATGGGAGGGGCGAAGTCAATCCACACAGGTGATTATTAATGCGGTTCCAGTTGCGTCGTTTACAGAGTCAGCGGAAACCGTCTATACCGGCGGTGTAATCAGCTTCGACGCCGGCGACAGCTATGATCCTGACGGCTTCATTGCAAGCTATTTCTGGGATTTCGGAGACGGCGCCACCACTATGGGTGTTACAGCCAGCCACTCGTACGCCGACGATGGAATCTACACGGTAACTCTTACAGTCACCGACGATGACGGTGCAGTGGGTTCAACCAACGCTACTAAGACGGTGCTGAACAGACCTCCCGTTGCGTCGTTTACGGAGAACGCCACCACCGTGCTCATCGGTGAAGTTATTCACTTTGACGCTTCGACTAGTTATGACCAAGACGGCTCGATTATCAGTTATCTCTGGGACTTTGGAGACGGTACCAACGGAACAGGCGTGGCTGTGGATCACTCGTATGCTGATAACGGAACTTACACGGTGACTCTTACAATTACAGATGACGATGGTGCAACTGACTCAATTAACGCCACTAAGTATGTTCTGAACGGGTCGCCAATTGCCAGTTTCACTAAGTCAGCGGAAACAGTCTACACGATACCCTTTGAGAAGAATACGTCGCAACGTCTATCTTCGATGCGAAGTGGGTGAGAAAATGAGAATCAAGCTCGTCAGAAATAGAAAGGGCGTCTCCCCTCTGTTCGTTTCGATCTATCTAGTCATTGTAGTGGTCATCCTTCTCTCACTGCTCTTCACAGCCCTCAACACCTACGGCTCGTCCCTAACCACACGCATGAGAGTAGAACAGGAGCGAAGGCAAGAGAGCATCCGCCTAATAGGGCCAAAGGCACTAAACATGACACAAGGAACCTTCGCCGACTGCCTACGAGTAAACAACACAGGCTCCATAACCGTGAGGATAAGGGCCTTGTACGTGGACAACAAATTCGTGTGCGACCCATCCAAGGATTTGGGCCCAGGAGACTCCTACATAGATCCCAAGGAAACCTTATGGATCAGGTTATACCCCTACGTACACATCGTACTGAATTCAACTACATTAAACGCTCACTGGACCGTGGCCACAGAAAGGGGCATAAAGTCATCCGAGATAGGGGCAAAACTCATATGGGGAGAACCCCCGCTGTGGTGGCCGAAGAAGTTCTATATAGGGCCTCTCATGCTCATGTTCGACATGTTCCACTGGAGCACAACCCCCGCCACAGGTCCCTGGCAACATGGTTGGACCATTCCCCAGGGCAACCAAGAAATAACCTGGCGCATACTCGTAGTTAACATCGACGACAAGCCCATAATCCTCAATGAGAAATCATGTCTAACCCTGATCAGCAACGACAACAGCCCAAAAGACCCAAAAACATGGTACATCGATCCCCTCCTCATGGGCTCTACAACCCTTTTGCCGGGGGATTTCAACTTCATCTATTACACATGGAAAGCACCATTCAGTCATCATGGAGGTAAGGATGCCTTTCATCAAGGTATAACGGGCTTAAGCGCGGACGACACATGCTTAAACTTCCTTTGTTTCTACGGAGCCTTCGTAGAAGCAGACGGTAGTCTGACATCGTACGGTCAAACAATTCCCTTTGAAGCCGTGCAAATCACTTGACCAGAACCTTTACATTGTTTATATCGACTCCTCGCAAATGAAATAGTAGATGGGTGCCAAATGTCCTTTACAAGGGTTAAGGATAAACAAAAGAAAAAAGAAAACCCCGAATCTGAAGCCCAATTGGAGACTGTGCAGCCTCAGCATCCAGAGGGAAGGGTCCAACCGGTTTTCATAGAACACTATCCACTGCTGGAGCCCTACTCTCGCGCCGCTATAGTTGAGGACCCGAAGCAGCGATTTCGATATTTATTGTTGGAGCCCACCCTGACCCCAGATGACGAGGCTTGGATCAGCCAAATCAAGGACATCCTGTGGGACGAGCTCACCCTAAGCATCAAAGAGTTCGAAAACAAAGAGGAAGCTGAAGAGTTTTTAGAGGAAATGGTGATGGAGACGGCGAGGAAGTACAAGATCCAAGTGGATCCCCGCACCCTGGGGAAATACCAATATTATATTAGCCGAGACTTCCTCAACTTCGCCAAGATAGATGGTCTCATGCGGGACGAATACATCGAAGACATCTCATGCGACGGCGTGGGGAAACCTATTTACGTCTGGCACCGGGTATACGAGTCCATCCCATCGAACGTTGTCTTCTTGACGCAGGAAGAGCTGGAAAGCTTTATACTCAAAATCGCCTACCTCTGTGGTAGACACATCTCCATCGCCCAGCCCCTCCTCGACGGCTCACTACCCGACGGAAGCCGAGCTCAGCTCACCTTCGGCAAAGAGGTCACCCCGAAGGGTAGCACCTTCACCATAAGAAAATTCCGGAGAAGCCCGCTCACCGTAACTGACCTAATCAATTACAAGACCCTGTCACCAGAAATGGCCGCCTACTTTTGGTTCCTCATCGAGAACAGGCATTCGGTCATGATTGGCGGAGACATCGGAGGGGGCAAAACGACGATGCTCAACACGTTCAGCCTCTTCATTAGACCGAACCTGAAGATTGTGAGCATTGAGGACACTCAAGAGATTCAATTACCCCACGAGAACTGGCAGATGATGGTCACTCGACAAGGCTTAGTAACGGGGGCAGGAGCGGTGGGAGAGACGGGTCTCGGATCTATTAGCATGTTTGACCTTTTAAGGGCTGCTTTCAGACAAAGGCCCGACTACATCATTGTTGGAGAGATCCGAGGGGAGGAGGCTTACGCCCTGTTTCAAGCCATGTCGACCGGGCATCTTGGTTTAACGACGATCCACGCTGAAAACGTTCAAGGCGTTCTACACCGCCTTACAACCAAGCCCATGAACATCCCGCATACCATGGTTGAAAACCTCGATGCCATCGCAATTGTTCGCAGAATGGTTATGGAGAACGTCTCAATAAGGAGGACAATGTCAGTTTCCGAAATGCTCGGATGGAATCATCAGAAGAATGACTTCAATATCCATGAAGTGTTCAGATGGAATGCAAAGGACGACACATACGAGTATTCTGGAAAGAGCTGCTTGCTGGAGGAGATTGCACATCAATGGGGCTATTCCATGAATGAAATCGAAGCGGAATTGAAGAAGAGAAAGGTTATTCTCGACTATCTGGTGCGAAAGAACATACGCACCTATGAGCAGGTTTCAGCCATCGTAATGGACTACTTTTCTGATCCCGAGAAGGTCTATCGCAAGGCGAGGGTGAGTTAGAATTGAAACTGGAGCCATGGACGTACGCTTTCAAGCTGTTGGGCAAGAGAGTTCAGGGACTTTTACCATATTTCGAAGACCTCCATAACCAGCTAAAGAAAGGCGGAGTGAAAATAGCTTTCACAGCATACCTCTCATTCATGATTCTGGCCGCAATCCTAGCTTTCATTGTTCCCATGATAATCTTGACTTTTTTGTTACCAAACATCCTACGTATCAGCTTCTTCTCCATGGAGAATTTTCTACTTAGCATGATGTTCGCACTGTTATCGTCAGTCTCCACATTCATATTACTCTATGTTTATCCGGGAGTGAAAAGTAGCAACAGGAGAGTTCCAATAGAACTCAATCTTCCGTATGTCTCAAGTTTTATGACCTTGCTTTCGAGTTCAAACGTACCGCCGAGGCGAATTTTCCGTTCTATGGCTAAAATCGACACTCTTCGCGAAGTCCATCAGGAATTCGGCAACATAGTTAGAGATGTAGAAGTTTTCGGCCAGGATTTATTGTCTTCAATTTTGGAAAACGTGAAGTACTTGCCATGTAAGAGGTTGCAGGAGGTTCTTACCGGATATGTGGCAACAATTAGAACAGGTGGAAACCCAACAGAATACCTGCGGATATCCACTGAGAACATAATGAAGGAAAAAATGGTCAAGCTAGACTTGATGCTGGAGTCACTTTCCGCACTAGCTGAAATCTATATCATGATTTTGGTGGCCATGCCTCTACTCTTCGTTGCGCTGTTTGCAACCCTTGGAATGTTAGGCGGTGGTGGCGCCATGAACCCTGCGCTAATGCTTTACCTTTTAGCATACATGGGCATACCAATCATGGCAATCATCCTAATCGTAGTCATATCTACTTTCACCACGAGTTGAAGATCATGAAAATCACTAGAAGAACCCTCAGAAGAATAGCCGTAGCGTCTTCCGTAGCGGCCACCGCCTTACTCATAGCTTCAATATACTTCTACGGCTCCTCTCCAGACCTAGACTACCTTCTTGTCGTGGTCTTCACGGTAGGAGTGGCGCCAGCAAGTGTTGCGAGTATAGTCCACAACAGATGGAAAAATAAGATAGAGAAGGCCATGCCAGCGTTCTTAAGAGACTTGGCTACGTCGCTTCGAACTGGAGTGCCAATATTCGCAGCCTTGGAACACGCCTCCAAACGGGCATACGGCCCACTAACAAGCGAGCTTGAGGTGCTTATTGCCCACATGAGCTGGGGCATGAACTTTGACGAGGCGTTGATAGAACTCAGTGACAGAGTTGACTTGCCTCTAGTCAAAAAGGCAACAGTTCTAATCTTAGAGGCAGGCATGCATGGAGGAAACCTTTCTAACGTTTTTGACTCAACTGCCCAATATGTAGAAAACGTCAACGCTTGGGGTCTAAGGAGGAAGATGCAAACAATGCCCTATGTAGCCATATTTTACTTTTCAGTCGTCCTCTTCCTATTCATAATCATATTGATTTCGAGAATGATTTTCGTCCCCATAAGTGAATTGGCTGAAAGTGGTGTCCCGCTTCTTAGACCGATACTTACCCCAATACAGGCCAGAAGAGTGTTTCTGCACACGTCATTATTAGAATCGTTCTTCGGGGGGGTTTTAGCTGGAAAGATCAATGAAGATTCATTCGCAGGCGGGCTAAAGCATGCGATGGTTTTAGCAATAGCCTCCGGTGTAGCATTCTTCCTTTTCTTCCGATAGACGAGTCTCTCTCAGTTTAAATAGATTCTCTATAGAATGAATTGTGGGATTTCAGGTACAAATAATGCCAGTGTATTGTGGAGGGATGCGCTGATTGGAAATTCTGGACGGCTTTACGCTTATTGCGGTCTTCGTGACGTTCGCAACAGCCAGTGCGCTGATCTGGTTATTTTCTCACAAATGGTCCCCGAAAAAAATAATCAAACAGAAGGAAGCAGGAAAAGCAGAAGAACAAAAACTCCCATCTACCAGACTAGACTTCGACGAGATTAGAGGACTCATGCTTACCAAGCCAGAGGCTGAGGAAGAAATTAAATTAGAAAGAATGAAAGCTTACATCGAACGCCCTACACAGAAACTTCTGCGAGGTCTCCTGGAAAGCGGGGGAAAGACAGAAATCCTCCCCACCTACGATCCATCCTTCGGATTCAGATATAAAGCCCTTGAGTCTGCCTTCGATGAAAATGTTTCACCAGCAGAAGCGGAAGAGCTTCTAGAACGGCTTAACCACCTCGAAATTCTTAGAAAACACTTCTTCGACACCGTTTCAGCGTGTCCTGTCTGCGGATCAACGTTTCTCACCCTACACTACCGCTGTCCAAAGTGCACCAGTCGCCACATTGTCAAAACCGGCTTAACTGAGCACATCCCATGCGGAAACATCGAAGAAAGAGAAAAGTACTATTCTGGACACTGGAAGCCCACATGCCCTAAATGCGGAGCTAGATTGGCCGAAGGCGAATACAGAGATATGGGTCTTTGGTATATCTGCAGGGAGTGCGGGGAAAAGTTTGAACACCCCCACTTAAACCTGATTTGCCGCAAGTGTGATACCCAGTTCACAACTCAAACAGCAGTCGTACGAGAAATATCGAAGTATAGTCTTAACCCCGACAAAGAACAAGAGGTCAGGCAGAACGTAACAAGCTTAGAAAGCATTAACGAGCTTCTAACCGAGCTCGGCTTCAGTGTTGAGATGCCAGCCTCAGTGATCGGAGAAAAAAGTGGCATTCAACACAACTTCAGCCTCATAGCCAAGAAGATGTTTGGAAGCCGTGAAAACATTGTAGCTATCGATCACGCTGTGGGAGACATCGAAGTGGGCGCATCCCCGCTGATACTCTACACTTATAAGATATCAGAAGTAAAAGTTGATTTGCCGATTTTCGTTGCCATTCCGAAGCTAAGTGAAGCTGCAAAAAGAATAGCACAAGGCTACAACCTATTGGTCATTGAGGGCATCCCTCAAAATGAGGAACAGCTAGCTATGCTGCAGGACGAAATTCAAAAGAGACTAAGCGAAAGAATCGTTGAAGAGGGTGGAATAAAGCATCCGCGTTCGCCGGATCTTGAAATTATGCATCGGGCCATTCGTGGATAAGAGTAGATGTTCGGAAAGATCGAAAAGTAGGTTTGTGAAGCATCCTAAAATGAGTCTGTCACGAGCGGGTAATAGCTACTGGTTGAGGCGGCGGATTTGGGAAAGAGTGCTTTGGTAACTCCTCCTTACATCTCTGTGGCGTGGATCATGCTCGTCAGCTATCAGTTGTTCACACAGAAAGCTGTTGACTTTGTTGTCCATACCATCGCCGCGTTCTGGCCGTCGATCGGGAGGTGGATGATTGTCCATATGGGCGTCATAGTGTTTATGCACGCGTTCGCCTAGGTTCTTGTGCTATCTTCACTGATCCCCTCAGTTATCTTGGGAAAGGAAAGGAACACGCTGATACAGTTCTTAGTCTGTCTGACGTTGGCCTTCGTAGGAGTATCGTTTACGGACATTTTTTCCCTTTTTTCTGCTATCCCTTTTTTCCCTATCTTGGGGGGAACCTTGGGGAACAGATTTTGAGATGGTTACTTGGCTCAAAAAGCCGTGGCTGGCTAGCCTGTACCTGTAAGCGTTAATGTTTTTTCAATAATTTGAAGGATCGAGCTGGAGAACTGCCGGGAGTGGGGGATTTTAACGAGTTACCATGAATTTCATAAAATATTCTTATTGATGTAATATGGCTCAGCTCGCAACTTGCCTTATATGGAACTCTTGTTGATATTCGAGAGGAGAGAAAGAATGAAAACATTCTGCGACGTTTGTGGAGACATTGTTGTGGCATATATTCCAGTCGAAGTCACGTTCTACAAGCGTGGCAAGATAACATTAAATATTTGCTTAGGTTGTTGGGTTCGACATTTCAAAGGTAAAAGCAGAAAGCTCCAAGTTGCAAAAATCACGGAGATGATATCGTAATTAAGAAAAAGGGGAGTTTGCGGGGGACATCTCCACTATGGTATGGTTTGTTTAAACCATACTAATTTTGATTAAGATAAAAATTTCAATTATTTTCATTTCTGCAAAAACAGAAAAAGGGGGATTTTGGAAGATATCCCCATGTCTATAAGCACCGAATCCCGCCCCGTGGCGCTTTATGTTATCGTCAGCGTGGGGTTGAGCACTGTCTGCTTCTCACCGTAACATATCTCGTCCTTCAGTTTTTCTTTTGCATATCCAAATTGGCTTAGAATGTTTGCTCCCGCCATGATCAGCATGTCCACATACTTCTCAGCATCAAAGGGGGTCTCAGAGGTGATCAGTTCAGCGGCTTTCGCACGTTTGCTTGGCCTTTTGTTTTCAGCATCAGTTATCAAGTACCGAACCGTCTGCCCCCCAGAGATTTCTACGCCCTCCCTAATCAACTGTTTGGCAGCTATAGCCTGGAAAACATCGTGGGCGTACCTGTCAGGATGCATAGACAACTGTTTCGCAACGATCAAATCTCGCACATCAACATTTCGCTTCTTCATCTAATCCGTTGTCTAGCTGTTGATAATGTTCGTAATCGGAGCACATGCCTTTCATTATCTTCATATTCTTCTCTAATATTTCTTTGCAGTATTTCACAAATTGAACATCCCTCATTCACCGAAGAAATCTTTGAGGACTTTTAGGCTCTTCTCATCCTTATTCTTTCTTCTCTCCGTTCTTCTTATTGTATCGTGATTAGCTTAACTTCTACAGGGGGGCCCATCGGAAACTTAATAGGACACTTTTTCATCTAGCATGCTAGCTCAAAAAATGAGGTTAGAATAAGTCATGGGTCGATACAAACAGGTCGAAGAAATCGTCAAACTCATGAATGACCTAGAATACATTAGGAACACAAGCATCATTGCACACGTCGATCACGGTAAAACAACACTGTCCGACAGCCTACTCGCAGCAGCAGGCATAATCAGTGAACAAACCGCTGGACAAAAACTGTTCCTAGACTCTTGGGAACTTGAACAGAAAAGACAAATGACCGTGTTTGCATCAAACATAAGCCTTGCACACAATTACAAAGGGAAAGATTACCTCATCAACCTCATAGACACTCCCGGTCACATTGATTTTAGTGGCGCTGTTACCCGAAGCCTACGAGCCGTTGATGGAGCACTCGTAGTTGTTGACGCAGTAGAAGGACCCATGACCCAGACCGAAACTGTGCTAATGCAAGCCCTACGTGAACGTGTCAAACCCATTTTATTCATTAACAAAGTTGATCGCCTCATAAGGGAAATTCGCTTAACTCCAAAGGATATTCAAGAGAAATTTGCGAAAATCATCAGCAGAGTAAATATGCTTATTGAAAAATATGCGCCGCCTGAACATAAACAAGACTGGCAAGTCAAAGTTGAAGATGGTCGTGTAGCGTTTGGTGCAGCACTACATCGATGGGGACTAAACCTACCCCACATGAAAGCAAAAGGCATTACATTTCAAAATATTATTGACTCTTACAACGGAGCACCAGAAGAAATTGCAAAGAAAGTCGATGAACTCAGCAAAAAGGCTCCACTCTCCGAAACTATCCTAGACATGTTCTGCCAACACCTACCGACCCCCCTCGAGGCGCAACCATATCGACAAAGCCAAATATGGCCGGGCGAACCAACTAGTCCAGTTGGCAAAGCCATGGCCAAAGTCGATCCTAAAGGCCCAGTACTCATGTGTATTAGCACTATTGAAGTTGACCAACACAGCGGAGTCGTAGTTATAGGGCGTGTATTCAGCGGAACCATCGAAAAAGGCAAGCCAGTACACCTAGTTACAGCTCATGTAGATGGAACTATTCAGCAAGTCTACATGAGTATGGCAGCTGACCGTGTTATCGTTGATCGTATTCCTGCAGGTAATATTGCAGCTGTTGGTGGGTTGCACTCAGTTCGTGTGGGTGAAACTGTAGCAGAACAAGGGATACAGACGCAACCGTTTGAGGGACTGCAATACGTGTCAGATCCAGTGGTCACTGTAGCTGTGGAGCCTGCAGAAGTGAAGGACTTGCCACTGTTCGACAAAGTAATGCATAAGCTAACTTTAGAAGATCCAAACTTACACCTCGCTCTCAACAAGGAAAGTGGAGAGTACCTCCTAAGCGGGATGGGTGAGCTGCATCTTGAAGTTACAGCTTACAGGATGCAGGAAGCAAACTTGAAAGTTAAGACTGGCAAGCCGATTGTAATTTATCGCGAAACTATCGACCATGACTATAATGGACCTCCGGTTATGGGCAAGAGTCCAAACAAACACAGTAAATGCTGGGTTACGTTAGAAAAATTGCCTGAGAAGGTGATTGAAGGAATAAAGCAGGGTAAGATATCTGAAATGCAAAGCCGTGATGAGAGACGAAAAGTCTTAGCGCAACAGTTTGGATGGGACAAAGACGACGCACGCAACGCCGTCGCCATCGAAGACACCAATATTCTAGTTAACAAAATAAAAGGAAGACAATATGTCGAAGAGGTCATGGATCACATTAAATCCGGATTCCGAGAGGCAGTACATGCATGTATCCTAGCTAAAGAACCCGCCTATGGCTTGAAAGTTAATGTTGTTGATATTCAAGTTCACGAGGATCCGGTTCATCGTGGTCCGGCGCAGATTCTTCCGATGACGTGGCGCCCAATTTGGGCTTGTATTTTGTTATGTGATCCAATACTGTTGGAACCTATCCTAAATTTTGAGTGCAAGGTACCTGGTGAATTTGTGAGTTCTGTGCTTGCGATACTTCAGAGACGTCGTGGCAGAATTCTCGATATGCCCCAAGAAGAAGATCACATTGTTGTTAAGGCGGAGATGCCTGTTGCTGAATCTTTTGGTCTCGCTGATGAACTGAGGTCGTCCACTCAAGGAAGAACTTTCTGGGCAACCCAATTTAGTCATTGGGCACCTGTTCCTGAGTCAATGCAAATGAGTATTATAGGTGAGATTCGGAAACGCCGAGGATTAAGTCCAACTCCGCCAAGAGCTGAAGAGTTCTTAGAGACAGAATAAGTTCACCGCAATCTTTCTTCTCTATATTTTCAATATCAAGGCGCGACAACCAGAACAAGGAAATAAGAAACAGCCTTGATGTTTTTCTGCAAAAAAGCACTTTTGTCATATTGTTTTTACTCTTTTAATTTATGTTATTTTAAAATATTGGAAATTTGAGGAAGGAACTGGTAGCACAGCTTATGACTTATCAGAAAACAATAACGAACGACGACAACCATATATATTTGCATTAGAAGCGGAAATCCTAGCTAAAAAGGTAGATTAAGAATTTCCAACCATAATAGCACTACTTCCCTTCTTAAAATCTCTTCCAATATAAATCAATTGTGTGTGATTTGATTGGTGCTCCGGCCAAGTATTTGATTTCAATTTAGACTTATCGGATAGTAAGATGGGTTCGAACCCCGTCCTCCCCCTTTCTTCAATGTAAGGAAACTCGAACGCATATGTATATTTTTAAATTTTACTGTACTAAACAGGGTTTGGCTACAGTGATTTTGGAGATATCATCAAGAGAGACCTCTAAATAGGCAAGAAACAGGGCATCATGAAGCTCTACGGCTAGAGAAAATTCGTCATACGATAATTACGGACTTAGGTATCTTCCATCTCTCTTCTTATGGCCCAGTAGAAACATCGACTGTAGTGGCTTCAGGACAATACCTATGCTCTATACAGGTTCAAAGACGTACCAGAACCAACACCAGCAACAGATGTCTACGTAACTGACTTGAGTAGCAGAGAAAATGACTACAGGCTTGGCTACGTCGTAGATCAAGAACTCGACGTGCTTGCTCCAGGCAGTTGGGTTAGAGGGCCGTTCCCAGGCACTCCAGGCTATAACCATTTTCCATGGTGGGCTCCAGGAATGGGCTGGAATGCGGTTCCTCCAAACTTGGTTAACTTCTACTACGTAGGCGGGACAAGCATGTCAACATCACATGTTTCAGCAGTTGTAGCTCTAATGCTGGAGAAAAACCCAACACTCGACCAAGCAACCGTAGAAAGCATATTGAAGTCAACGGTGTTGCCTATGCCGCAGTACACATCTATGGTAGTCTGGGACCGCATCATTCCGCCTCCTCCTGTGCTTCCCTATTGGGGGTGGGTCACTATGTCATGGAGCGGACCAGAAACTACAGGCGCTGGTCTACTTCAAGCCGACGCTGCAGTTGCAACCACACCACCATAAAGCACGCGCAAAGAATTTACCTCTCTTCCCCATTTTTATGTTCAAACCCAAAAGCAAAGAGATATAGAAATGAAAGAAACCTTCGAGATATCAGTTCTACTTAAGTATTTTAATGCTTAACGGAATTCTGTTTATTAAACAACAAGTATCGAAGAAACTTTTTATGGATTAACATTGCATGCATGCATTCATACCATATCATCACAGAAAGGGTCAAATGAGAAATTCCATCGCCTCTTTTTTCTTCTTCACTCTTGCCCCTAGCTTCTGCTGCGGTTATCTAGGAATCAGCGTCTTGAATATTTCTTGATCAGTTCATCAGTTAGTTTTAAGAGTTTCGGGCTGGTGTTGACTGGGTAGGAGACATCCTTATGGATGTTTTTGTATTTTTCTGGAAGCATGGCCAGCTGCTCTAAGCAGTATTTTTTTATTTTAGGGACTTCAGGAAAATTGTAAACTAATTTGCCCTCACGGATTATTGGGATTAGTAGGGGATAGAGGCTGCTGCTCTTCGGCTTTTCGTCCCACAGGGTTATCAGGTCTTCAACGTATTTACCATCAACAATCTTTCTGTAGACTTGTTTCCTCCCTGGGAGGAGGATTTTGTCTTCACTTGTTTTTATTTTTGGAATGGACCTGCCCCTCTTGTCTATCTTTTCAACCATTTTGTAGATGCCGTTGAGGGCTGAGATTCCGCCCTCCTTAGTGATGGAGTTATAGTTTGCACCTGTTATCAGGGCGGTTCCAACTCCAAATCCATCTATTGGCGCGCCCTTTGAAAGGAAATCGTTAATCTTGAATTCGTCTAGGTCGCTGCTTGCGAAGATTTTTGCACCCTTAAAGCCAGCTTCATCTAGTATTTTTCTCACTTCCTTGCTTAGGCTTACCATGTCTCCGCTGTCCAGCCTTACACCTTTGAGATCTTCTCCCTTCTTTCTAAGTTCCTGGCCTATGGTGACAGAATTTTTTGCCCCCCTGATTGTGTCGTAGGTGTCTATGAGGAGGATCGTGTTGTGGGGAAAGGACTCTGCGTATTCCTTGAAGGCTTGGAGCTCCGATGACCGGTCTTGGATGAACTTGTGGGGCATAGTTCCAATGTAGGGCATCTTCCACTTCTTTCCAGCAACAACTAGGGACGTCCCAGTGATTCCGCCAATATAGGCTGCTCTTGCCCCAAGTACTGCAGCATCTCTTCCATGGGCTCTCCGGGCCCCAAAATCTATTATGGTTCTTCCCCTCGCAGCATCGGCGATTCTTGAGGCTTTGGTTGCTATGAGGGATTGATAGTTCATCACGTTTAATAGGTATGTTTCGAAGATTTGGACGTCTATGGATGGGCCTGTCACGTTTATGATGGGCTCGTTGGGGAATACAGGGGTTCCTTCCTTTATGGCGTAAACGTCGCCTCTGAAGTTGAAGTTTTTGAGGTAGTCCAAGAAATCGTTGGAAAAGTCTTTGCCAGAGTTTTCCTTAAGCCAGAGCAGATCTTCCTCTGTGAAGCGAAGGTTTTCAATGTAGTGAATCAACTGCTCCAAACCAGCGGTGATTATGTAGGAGCCCTGAGGTATCTTCCTGAAAAAATAGTTTTCAGTAATTACGCTGTTATTCTTGTGGTCAAAGTCGGCCTTTCCACTGGTAAGTTCATAATAATCAACGAAAAGGGCCATCTCGCCCTCGGTTAAGAGTCCAGAAACTAATTCGTCCATTCTGTATCCCCTATATTTTCGTTCTTTTTCTTAGTTCCATTTTGCGGTGGCCCCTTAAAAATATCTTCTCATGGTTAATTGAGGATTCATACATTAACGCTGTTGCCACTAGAAAGAATTAATAGAAACGACGTCCTGGTAGTGCTCTTGCAGGTTGGAATATAACAGCGGAATGGACAAGTTAATCTTCCGGTAACGAAAAAGAATTATTCTGTATTACTTGAAACCCTTGACCGATATAAAGGAGGATTGAAATGCCTCGACATAAAGCGATGAGCAAGAAAACAAAGAAAAAGAAACAGAGAAGAGGAAAACAAAGAAGAGAGCATAGAAGAAAAAAAGCCCAATAACTTTACAAGAGCAAAAACCTAAAATTTATAGATTATGGAAGGCCATCGGCTAGTCAAAGATGGACTCTACAAGTACATTCGACATCCTTTGTATTTGGGGGAAACAATGAGGAATTTCGGTTTTGTTATGATCTTTTCAAGCATTTACGGAATATTACTTATTGCGGTGGCAACAATCTTCATGCTGTGTTTCAGAAAGACATGAGCAAACTCATGGGCCACAACACTCATTTGCGATTCTCTATCTAATTTCTTCATTTCCACTTCATTGAGTACTACAAACAACTTTCTCTGCTTGCTTGGTACAATTCTTTCGAAGGGTTTCTCCTTTTCATCTCCAAATTTAAACATCTCAACATGAACATCATGTTTTGCCATGCATTGCCAAAGAACATCTACAGCGACTGCATGATCCTTCTCATAAAGAATCACAAAACGGTCCAAGAGTTGCTCATTTCCACACATATTCTAGATCCTTCAGAGGTATCCTCGCAAGAGTTGCCTCAATTAGACATCTCCAATGACGATTGAGTTGAGAATCCTCTAACAGACTACGCACGCATCCTAGCCTATTATTATCCGCCATTGCAGTTACCTTTCAAAGGTTAGTTTGTTTGTTCCAGAATCTCATGGACTGTCCTTTCAAGTTTCTCCTCAGTCTTGCCAATCCTCTCTTTGAGGTTCAAGTTTTCTTCAGAAACAGTTTCAGTTATCATTTTCTGCTGGGTCAATTCCTCTTGGAGCTTGTTCACAGCATCCTTCAGAGACCCAAGCTTCTCAGTCTCTACCTTTGGCTGCTCCTGTATTGTCAAGCCTTTTGAGTCAGATCGTCTTGTCGTTCTTTCAGGATCTCTTCTGCACTTTTGCCATACCATTTACAGAAGAGGTTGATTCCCAAACCCCTATTTTTCGAATCTGTTCGAAAACTTAGCACAGCTTGTTCTAAAGTCTGGCTTTAAGAGTGACCATGATCTATAGGAAAAACAGGGAATGAAATATGAATTTACTAGACAGGATAAGATCTAGGTTCTTGAGGTTTGCAGGTTACTTGATTCCTCTTGTTCAATCACTGCCACCTCTGGGTGTTTGGACAGGCTTAATGACCCTTCCCTTCGCTACCTACTTAGTTATGATGTTCACAAATCTTCCAGTTAGCCTTCCCGCAGCATTTTCAGAATTCTTCACACCTTTCCTAATTGTAGAGAAAGCCCTTCTGATCATTGGCCTCATAATTCTTGTCTACTCTATAGTCCACCTAGAGATGAAGAAAAAGGAAGGGTTGGTTACTTCAGGTCCTTATAGATTAGTTAGACACCCCCAATATTTCGGGATAATTCTCTCGACCCTTGGTCTCACGAGTTGGAGCGTCTGGATCTTAAACAACACATTCGGTATCGGATTTCTGAATTCATTGCAGACTATAGGTGTGTGGTTCATTGAACTGTTAGCCTATATTACCCTTGCGCAGATAGAAGAGCTATTTCTGTCAAAAAATCATGGAGTAGCTTATGAAAACTACACAAATCAGACACCTTTCTTTGTACCCTTTTTCAACACAAAAAGGAAACTCCTGGATATTCTCCTTTCTATCCTTGTTCCATCCATTCTTCTGTTCATTCTAATCAACGTCCAGACTGTCTAGGAATGAAGCCGCTCAATTATCACACTTAGTCATCTCGAAATGGTCAGGAGAATTCGTGGTGGGCCGGGAGAGGCCCATCATGATAGGGTTCTTGTTGGCCTTGGACTGATACTTGTTGGCCCATTAGTTACTCCATTATAAAGATGTTAAGGCGGAAAAAACCGTAAAGTTCCCTTTAGGATTTAAGCTCGCTGAAAATTTTTTGGTGTTTCTATCAAAAACTACAGGCAAAGGCATGCCTTTTGCTAAGGTTGTTTATGATATTCTTTCATAGCGGGCAGAAAATGGATCGGGGGATCATCAGTTTTGGGTGACAAGGTTTTTGTTCTCAGGGGTTCCAGTGTTATAAGGTAGAGGCATTTGAGGAGACGCAGAGTCCTTGAAAGAGACGCAGCAACTAAAGAAAACGGTTGATATATTGCGGGAATTGGGTGAGGACTGGAGAAAGAACACGGCTATAGTAAATGAGGCTGTAGGGGGAGGTGGGGAGGTGCTGAACTCCATTAAGCGCCTTTGCAAGAAAAGTAATCAAGGCAACATGGTGAAGATTGGATTGACACTCATCGCTTTCCCTTTGCCCATAGTGATTGACGATGTGTTGGGCTGGTCCTTCATAACTGTAGGGTTGATTCAAAGGAAGATAAAGAACTCGGCATTGTACATTGAAGACATTTATAACACTTTTCCCCGCATCATGAGAGAGTTGGAAGAAAACAGGCAAGAGATTTGACGTAACCAAAGGAAAAGTGGTCTCAGATCCCACGATCCTTCTTTAGCACTTAAGGACAGAGCTGCACCTGGAATTTGCCAATTTACGACATCAGAGAGGATGTATTCGCAAATAGTGTTTCGAGAATTTTCAAAAAAGCCATAAAGAAATAATCTAAGGAAAGTTATAAATTGGATAAGCTCTAAGGTGGATATGTTCTTTATTGTTCTTGCCAAGATGAGAGGCGAAATAACACCTGAGTTCAGGGAAGCTACTCAGAAAACTTTGAGAAGTCCGCCACCAGGATTAAAGATTCACAACGTGTTCTGGACGCTTGGACAATATGACTTTGTGATAATCTATGAAGCCGCCACCGAAAAGGAAGCTATCAAACTGGGAACCGCTTGGGCCAAGTTCTGCGAAACCCAGACCATGGTTGCAGTGCCACAAGAAGAAGCACAAAAGATCTTCAAATAAACCCATATTATTTTTTTATTATTTTCTATCTATTCTTATGTGATTTATGTAGCTATTTCCTATGTTCATGACTCTTACTGGTTTGTTCATTATTTTTCCGCCCTTCTACATATCTTTAACGGGTTGGCTACAGGGTCTCGCTTTTGCAGCCGAGGGTATGCCCCCTCTTGGAAGGGGTTTTGCCTACCTCGAATTTCTTACCTACTACTTAGCGGCTGTTGCTGGAACAAATATTGGATTATCCATCCTATTCCCCAAAAGATACGATACAGATTCAAGACGAACTTCTTTCAAGAGTGCTTGGAAGGTAACGGGCTATCTTTATATCTGGATAGCCGTCATATTGATTATTTTCAGGAATCTGGGAGGCATTTTATTTTTCCATCTACCGTTAAAGGAGAAAGGTTTCGATTGTTTCATGTTCAGTCTTCTCTTCTCTGAAATGCCTCTTTTTAAAGGAAAGAGCGTGACCAGATATGGTTAGTAGGGGTATGTGCAACACCCCGTTCCACCATAAAAAGCTGGGGTAGATAAAAAAATTCATCCATATATTGTAAGAGCCGATGATTACTCCAACAAGACTGGTAACTCTTAGCGTTGCTATATTAGTTCCTGGGTAATACAGTGTAAGTATTGCCAGATACACGGGTGTCATCATACAAAAGGTCAGACCAGCCACATTTGTTAATAGGTAAATGGGATTAAAATCTGGCATTCCTGTAGGATTCAGGGGATACCAAAACGCCAGAAATGCAAAAGGAATCACCCAATACTTCCATAGGGGCTGTCTTCGTGGTGTGAAATCATTTTTCTGGGCGAATACATCCCAGAACCAAAAAGCAGCAACAAGATTAAACATGATAACATTAATTGTAATAATTCCTAAGCCATATTCTTCAGTTACCGCAATGCTTTGGAGAAATGCGAAAAGAACATAGGAAATAGCTACATAAACATTAAAGAGGCGTGTGACCCTATTTCTAAGAAAGATTATAGAAATGACCAACATAATTGGAATGATTTTAAAAATTGGATACAATGTGGTGTAGGTATGCACTAAGGAGCGGCTAAGTATCTCCCCTGTGACCATTCCTGTTTCAGACCAATCAAACCCTTTTGATGCATATGGCGGGATAAATTGCAATAAAATAAAGAGTAGATAAAACCACCATTTTCGAGTTATCGACTCCAGTTTTCTTTGGACATTTTCAAGATTTTCTCTGCTCATTGACTTCCCTTCTTTTTTATCCCCTTCTAAGTCAATCTTTAGACCAGTCAAGATTTAAGTGTTGCACACACATCCCAGTAAACTGGTGGAGACAAACAATGGTGAAAACCTATAGGGTGATAACCGCAAAAAAGGAGAAAGAAATTGAGGACGCTGTAAATGAACTCGTTGCAGACGGATGGGAAGTAAAAAAATTCAGCTATGCGTTTAGGTGGAAGCGTGGGGAGAGTCATTATTAGGCGTTGATGGTCAAAGAGAAGCAAGAAAACATTTAAATTAAATCCAGCAACTTCCCAAGTCTTTCTTCCTTTATCCTTCTACTTTTTAATTAATAGAGAAATACCATGCAAATTGTTATAGGCTGGCTTATTCTAAAGCGCCACAGAAGGTGAAAGAGTGAAAGCGAGATACAGAGTTCACAGATTCGACATCAAAATGACAGCAGGCCAGAGCAAATTAGAGCAGTTCTTGAACAGTTTAGAAAGTGAAGTTGCGGCAATCATCCCAAATGTAACCCCCATCCCCGCCACCTATGTGGACTTTCTTTTGATTGTAGAGAAGGTGAAGTAATAATTGATTAAACAAGTGGCATTCATCAGATTTAGAAAATTTAAATTTTGAAAAGTAGTATTTAGAATCGGGAAGAATTATGGGTGAGGTTAAGAAGTGTCCTAAATGTGGCGGAGAAATTGAGAAAGGAGATAGGTTGGTTGGAGAACGTGGTCTTCTTTCAGTTCGCTTTGCAAAGAAAGGTGATGTTCTTGGTGACCACATTAGCGCCTTTTACTGCAAAAACTGTGGCTACATAGAACTATACAAAGAAATGAAAGAAGGAGAATCCGTCAAGTAATGGAGAACTATGCCCTGTGGAAGACTTTCGTTTTGATAAACATGTAAAAGGCTGAATCCAAATTTACCAACTCGTCAGATCGCCAAAGAAGAGTAATAGAAAAAACGGGTCATAAAACTGAAAATTGAACTAAAACCAGTAGGAATAGTTCATTCTCCCTACAAAACGAGACATGAAGCACCATTCCAAGGATGGCATAGACCTGAAGTGATCTCTGAAATTGAAGTTTTCGAGGAATATGAAGATGGATTGAAAGATATCGAAGGTTTTTCCCATCTGCATGTATTTTATTGGTTCCACAGATCAAAGGGGTATCGACTTCAGACCACAACACCGTGGGACACAGAATTGCATGGTCTCTTCACCACGAGGTCACCCAAATAGGCCTAACCCCATTGGCTACTCTGTTGCGGAATTAATTGAAAGGAAAGGGAACATATTAAAAGTCAAAGGACTTGATGCAATAGACCGCACACCGATCATAGATATCAGTCTGTGGCAGTCACATCGGGTATAGTAGCGCTGATGAATAAGGAGTATTCATAATCCTATTAGAATTGGATACTTTAGGTTTCCAATAGTACATTAGTCAGTTGGAGTCAGATAGTCGCAAAGTCAGTTAGTCAGTAGCGTCAGTTAGAAAGTCGGAGAGTTTCGTCGTTCCGTCCCGTCAGTTAGTTGCTCAGTTCGTCAGTTAGGTGTGTGTGGAGGGATTAAATTTTAATCTTAGCGCGCGCGCAAGTCTCAAGACCGATACAGAGACCTTAAGACAGGGCGTTTCATTAAGAAGCCTTGAGCAGCCGCCAATAGTAATTAGAGATTGAATAAAATCTCGCCGAGCAATTCTAATAGAGTACTTTGCAATGCAAAGCTTTATAAGACACTAAGTAATTTGTGTTATTGAGGTGATGACGATGACTAAAGAGCCAAACCTAAAAGAAATCGAAAGAAGAGCATACATGTCGTATCATCAGGATGGTTTTCTTGACATATTTGTTGGCGTGTATATTCTGGGATTTGGCTTAGGAATAGTAGCTGACATGATTTGGGAGTTCGGCTTCGGATTAATAATTCCTGCCTCTCTTGTAGCAACAATATTGCCGATATGGATTGCTGCAAAAAGAAAAATTACTATGCCCCGCATAGGCTTTGTAAACTTCGGAATTCGAGGCGCGACCAAGTTTACCGCATTTTTCATAGGGCTGATGGTTGTTGGCTTAGGAGTTTTCTCCGTTTTCACTCTCGCTACATTTCAAAGTGGATCGCGACAGTGGCTGGATTTGATCTTTAGAAATGGAATGCTTATTGTGGGCTTCGGAAGCTTGGCTGTTTGCGTTCTCTTCGGGTATTCGATGGGACTCAAAAGGCTCTACGCATACGGCTTGATAGCAGTTATCGTTCTTGTGATCGCGCACTTCATGGGCGTTTTCTTTGCATACGTACTATTGGCGTTGGGACTTATGGTAATGGTAACGGGTTTTGCCCTGCTGATTGGTTTCGTAAGAAAATATCCTCTGCAAGGTGGAAAAGCTATTGCCGACTAGCGACATTAATGTCGGCAGCATCGACCCATTGATACACGAGCCGAGTAGGTTGATGATTATGGCGCAACTCTACGTAGTTCAGAGCGCAGATTTTCTCTTTCTTCAACGTCAAACGCAGATGACGCCTGGAAACCTATCCGCTCACCTGAGGAAGCTAGAAGACGCTGGGTACGTGGAAATAACCAAGGAGTTCATTGAGAGAAAGCCACATACTGCACTTGCACTCACGAAAAAGGGTCGTGACGCCTTCAAACAATACCGTAGAGATATCAAACAAATTGCCGACAAACTCCCCGAATAGGATGGAAATTCTATACACAGATCAAAAGCTCATGCGAAATCATGGCAAGACTCAGCGGGAGGTGATTGAAATGAAAGAGTATGAAATCCTCTTCGATACTGGCAAGGTTAGGAAGCTTGTAGCGCAGATAAATCGTATGGCAAAGGAAGGATGGCAAGCTAAATCGATAGGCGGTTTGGGAGCTCCCACTGGCGTTAGTGCTGTTTACGTTTTGATGGAACGTGAAGTCAGCTAAGGCTCTGCGCGCAACATAGAGCCCTTCTTCGTGTTTATCTTCGCCTATATATTTCCTAAGGGAACTAGAAAAAATAACAAATAAACTCATTATCGAAACACTCATCATAGTTACCGGCGTCTCACTCATCACAATATTTTGGAGAGAGATAAACGCGCACTCATGTAAAGCTTGTTGATCTTCTACATGTGAGACAAACATAACTCAGATAAAGGATTTATAAAAGTTAATATAGTGTTCTGAATACGAGCGCGTACTTTAGGTTCATTATTGAATATGTAACGAGATGTTTGCGTTGGTGGGCCTCTTAGACCTATTAGAAGTAAAGGGACTGATACTTAAGAACCGAATTGTGATGCCCCCTATGCACACGGGCTTGGCCACCACTGAAGGAGCTGTGACGGACAAGCTCATTGAGCATTACACAAGACGTTCCAAGGCCCTTGGCCTACTGATAGTTGAGCACAGCTACGTTTCACTTGGCGGAAGGCGGAGCGAGAGGCAACTTGGTATACATAGGGACCATCTAATTTCTGGGCTGGAAAGACTTTCCAGTAGCGTCCACGCCACGGGCACACCAATTGTGATACAGGTCAATCATGCTGGAGGAAGAGCCAGCATGGAAATCACAGGGACTAGGCCTGTTGCTCCATCACCCATCGCAGATGCTCGGGAGCTACGGCTTGATGAGATTGAGGCCTTAACTGAAGCCTTCGCCGTGGCGGCTGACAGAGCGATGCGGGCGGGTTTTGACGGCGTTGAACTTCACGGGGCACACGGCTACCTCCTCAACCAATTTTTCTCGCCCCTAACCAACCGACGACGCGATAAGTATGGAGGTTCCTTAGAGAACAGGATGAGGTTCCCTATAGAGGTCGTTGAAAGGGTTAAAGAACGGGTTGGAGGAAGGCTACTCCTTTACCGTTTAGGCTCGGACGATCTACACCCGGGAGGAATCAGGATTGAAGACTCCATGAAATTTGCCGGGAAGCTAGAAGAAGCCGGGGTAGACATCATCGACGTGTCCGGAGGCTTGTGCGGAGACGGAAGTGCCCGGTTCCAAGATAAACAAGGCTACTTCGTCCCACAAGCCAAAAAAATCAAAGAAGTGGTGAACGTACCCGTCATAGGCGTGGGGGGAATCACGGACCCAAAATACGCTAACAAGCTGGTAAAGGAAGGACAGATTGACTTGGTTGCTGTGGGAAGGGCTCTTCTAAAAGATCCGGACTGGGCGATAAAAACCATCAAAACCTTGGAAACATTTGGTGAGTCTAAAACCTGATAGTGGGACTATGACCTGTGCATCGCTGTTAAATGAAATCTGACAGAGTGATCTTCTCTTCCGTCTCTTCCCTAAACCTTATGTCCATGGGCTTGAAGGTTTGGTTTAAGGCAGTTCTCAAGTTGCGCACATAATCCTCCACGTTCACTTCACGAACACTTTTAACCCTTTCAGTGGGCTTCACAGTGAAAGTTCTGCCTCTATAGATGAAAGGCCTGACCTTCACAAAGCTGACGATGTCTCCCTTCTCCACTGATTTGCCTGAGTCGATGAGCTGAAGGGCACACTGGTAGGGCTGGTGGATAGCCGCCTCCTTCATCTCTTCCTGGGGGTCTTCGTGGAGCCTTACCGAATACTCCAAGTCTTTCAGTGGGATTTTCCCCGTCTTAAAATCCCCTATCGCACCTCTAACGATGTCTTGGATTCGATCCTTAGCAGCCTCGAAGTCGGCTTGGTTCTTCACCTCCGCCATCTCCTTCACGCAGTCCCGGAAGACGTTCTGGATAAAAGCCGGAGAGTTGGACTTGATGGCTGTTACACCCTTGATGTCCGGCGTCCCGTTCCTACGGATGCCGAAGTAGGCCTTCATAGCCCGAGGAAGGACACAGACCGAGTATTGTTCGTCCACAGCCAAGTCCAGTTGGAGACGTTCCTTCACGGCCTCGATGAGCCAATCCACCTGCTCCTCTCTGGGGTCATCCAAGAATAAAGAGTCGGTGTCCCCATAGACAGGATGAAGTCCACCCTCCTCGGCCATGTTCCATGTTGTCTGGAGGCTGTGGCGGCCGTAGGCAGTGATGGACTCTGCCAGCGATGGCCGGGCTAGTCCATGAATTCTGACGGTGACCCCGTAGCTGGAAACCAAGATTAGCTTCAGAAGCTGGGAGGTCGCTTGGGCTAATCGTCTCTCTTCATCGGATATGGTCTTGTCTCTGGCTAGGGGTTTGAACCAGCGGATGCGCAGGTCCTTTAGGGACCCGATCAGCACCGAATAGACGCCTCTCCTTTTTGTGCACACATGGTGTTCCAGTCCAGGCACTTTATTGTCCTTACATTCCTCATGGGAGCAGTCTATAGTCTCGTAGGAGAGGTTGTAGGCGTCGATGAGGCTGGGGTAAAGGCTCTCGAAGTCCGTGACCAGTGTGTTGAAGTGTATCCCGGGTTTGGGTGGGAAGGTGAGGGCTCCTTGAACCGACCTCTTGGTTTCTCCCCTCCTGAGCTCCCTAGAAGTGGGGATTAGAATGTTGTTTCTTCTGAGGTGGTTGTGGAGGATAGATTTGATCCAGGTGCTTACCTGACGGTTTGTGTAGGCCTGAGGCACGGGAAGGTTTGCCACTCTGGAGAGCATGAAGGCAAGGTAATACCTCTCCGGATCCACTTTTCCGCCTATTCCCAGCCTTTCCGGGGAGATCTCTGGAACCGGTTGGGAGCACAGGGTGAACCACCTCTCCAGCAGTTTATACTTTGCTGGATCAGCTTTCCTTACCTGAGAAAACCTCTCCTGAAACCTCTGTCTTAGCCCTTCAGAGGCCTCTAAGACTGGTCTAACCTTTTCTCCTTGTACTAGGTGTTGTGCTCCGAAGGTTAGGTCTTGGTCGTAGACATAACCGAGGATGTAGGGAACCTCCCCTTCCCATGCCTTCTCAAACCTCTCCGAAGCCCACCTGGGATCGGAGGAGCCCTCTGTTTCCACCTGGGTAACCACTACCGTTTGTCCGGTGAAGAGATCCCTCTTCTCTTCCGCCCTTGTTTTGGCACCTAATCCTCCAATGGTTTCTTGATCTTTCTGGCTCAGGGGGTGGGGAACAAAGAAGTAGGGTCTATAATCTTTGTCCAGCACCTCTTCCCAAGAGCCAGTGGAAGGGTTGAAGAGGGTGAGCTTCACACCCTCCAGGACTGCCTTAGCGCTTATCAGGTAGTGAACCAGAGAGATCAACCCCATAAACTAACAATAAGTTTAATCTTTCTTACTTTAATTCTATTGCAATTAACGGTTCCGCAAGCGCGCTGGGCGAATAATAGAAGCAGGTTTTCACTCTTTCATTTTTTCTTCGAGAGACTTTAGTTTTCCATGTTCTTTAATCCTTATTGTAGTCTTCAATTTAACCCTTAATCCCATTTTTCTGAGGAGGTAATACAGCTCTTGACCACTCACCTTTTTATTCTTACGTCTTCAAAGAAGAGACAGAAATAGAAATCCCAACCCAACTGGAATATCAAATACTAAAAGAGCTGAGCAAAGGAAGACTCACCCTAACCGACGTCGCTAGCCGACTAGACAAAACTTCATCTTCTATAGTTCGCTCTCTCAAAGGAATGATGAACAAAAACTGGGTCACCAGAGTAGGAGTAGGGAAAAGAGCTTACTACTCTCTCACAGCTCGAGGAGACACCGCAATAAAGAGATATGAAAAATCAGGTAGCGCAATAAATTATTAACGCAAATTTATGTTAACAATATATAAAGAAGTAGCGATGGTTAACAAGTCTACTCGATATCAACAGAAAAAAGGGGGAGTTTGTGGGGGAAATCGGGTGATGCCTCCACCTTTACGCTTTAAGAACTGAAAGGTTTAAGAGTTGTTACATACGTTTATCTATGTGTAACAGAAGGTGCCATGATGACAGTTCAGAAAGAGGTTTCGTATCAGGTGGCCAGCAAGATTCCTAAGTCAATGTACATGAAGATAAAGAGGTTAGTTGATCAGGGTATGTTCCTTAACTTCTCAGAGTTTACAAGAAAAGCTATTGAGGACGAGCTTGAGATGCTCGGGGAAACAGAGATCATCAGCGTCAGAGAAGCCTCTGTTGAAGAGGCTAGGAAGATGATAGAGAAATATCTTGATGAGCATCAGGGAGCAGTTTACCCAAGCGACATAGCCGACCACTATGGATTGGAGCTTGAAACCGTTTTCGAGGCGGTTAAGCAACTGATGGCGGAAGGCAAGGTGAAAGAGGCAGAATCAAAATGACTGTGTATACTAAAGCTGGCGACTGCATAATAGGAAAAAGACTGGTTTACGAAGCTAGAAAGGCTCCTCCACCCTCACTAGTTATGAAAGGAGGAGCTCATAGAGGGCTTAGAGGAAAGCTTCATGATGCAAAATGCTGGATAGAAACACCGATACAAAAATCTTAGGCTATAACTATTGCAATTGTGTGATTAAGGCATTAACTCTATAGATTATGTCAGTTGCGGATTCGCAATTTCAAGTGTACATCATGCCTTCTGTGAGATGAAGATTCGAGGATAGCACCTATGAGGCTGGTGATGGCTGCGAAGATCTCGCTGCTCCAAGACCCTAGATAAGCCATGTGCGCCACTTCGAGGATGACTAACCCGATTAAGGCGGCGATGGCAAAACACACACCCAAAACAAGCTTCTCACTGGGCGGAACCTTAATACGTTGGAGCTTTTTGCGAGCTCCTGCTTGGATCCAAACGGTCCTAGTGAAGGCGCTTCTTATTTTCCCTCTCAGCATAAGCCCATCCATCCCTTCCCCCTCAACTTCGTCATGCTCGCATGAACAAACTTTTCAGAACCCATTGGTTTCTAGGTCCAGCCGGCCTTTGGCAAGAACTGTTAGGTTTTCAATTATGCCAGTCGGAATAGCGTTGTAGTGATATGCCTTCGCGTTGTCAATAATCTCCTTGACGATCACCACATGTTTCGTGCGCCTACCCTTCACGCCCAGAAAATAGCCGACTGACCACACCGAGGTGTCAAACCTTGCATGAGCTTGGAGAAAAATTTAGACTTTGTTGATAGACAAAGAGGAAGAGATAATCGCATTGACATTACTTTCAAGGATGGCAAAGGCAATTTTATTGTTATAGAAATAAAGAGGGGCACTGCTGGCATAAATACATTAGATCAAATAAAGAGATATCTGAAAGAAATTATGGTAAAGGAAGATACGGAGAAGGCGTCCGGCATAATACTCTGTAGAAAGGCGGATGTGGAGCTAGAAAAGGCTATTGAAAATGAGAAGAACCTCGTCATAGATGAATACAAGTTTTCCATAAGTTTTCCAAAAATAAAAGAACGGGTAGATGAAAATGGTTAGATCCTACTGTAATGAAATGATAAACAAAAGTAAGTTGATAAATTCTCTCAAGAGTTTAAAATTGATTGCCTTAGAAACCTCGTAATCTTTATTTCCTCATCGCATCATAAAATTCTTGAAACAATTATACTGCACTGGTGGGGGGTTCTTATGGATCTATCTGAGACCTTGTTGAAAGTCAAAAAGCATCATAAGTCTGGTAAAGTTGGGTTCGAAGATAATCCCGAGGAAGAAGCAGGAAGCAGAAGCGTGGTAGAAAAAATCAAAATGTTGGAGAGGGAGAGGGACAAACTTTTAACGGAAATCAAGGAGCTGAAAAAAATGGCCAAGTCTAAGGCTGACGCGTTGGAAAGCGAGGTGGCCATACTTAGGGGGGAAGCGAAGGTACTGAAAGAAATACTTCATCTAGTCTAGACTAGTCGTAGCATAGGGCTCGTCCATCCTCCTATGCGGGTTATCGAATATATTTTGATAATGCTCTAGTGGGTAGAGTAGAACCTTCGGGGTTATCTCGGCCTGTTTAGGGACGGGAACGAGAACAGCTACGCCAACGCCCTCAAGCCGCTGAAAACGTTTTTCCGCGACTTTTGGAAGCAGCTAAGGTTTTTTAGAGCTTGTCCCTGGGAGACCACAAGAGCCTATTGTGGTTCCTACCAAGGAAGAATTGAGAAGGTTTCTACGATGCACTGGATAGGCCGATCGCCCAAACCCTGTTCTTAATCTACGCCACCCCGGTAGGTCGTTTAACAAAAACTCGGGAATGAAGACGCAAAAATCTGCCCGAATTTTGGTGTGTACATAAAAATTTTAAAGTATTATTCACATGTTATGTTGGTATATCTAAGACAACTATGGGAATTGAAGTTGTGTTTATGAAGGTTATAGAAATGAATAAAGCTAAGAAGTTGATAATCCTTTTCCTTAGATTTTGGGTCATCTTTTTAAGAGAATTTCTTTATGGGTGACCAAGGAAATCAACAGAGTGAAGCGTATAAAACAGTAAAAGTCAAAATTTAACTAATTAATTAAGCCTTAGCGAAGCCTTTGAACACCGTAACCATTATTTTCTTTATTCCGCATAGGGAAGTTGGAGCGCACCCACGTGTATACATCGCGCCTCTGAGCATCAGGCGAGGCCCCAAGACGTATTCAACGTAATATTGATTCGCCTTATACATATTTAACCATATTCCGCTAGGCTACGGAAATAGCCAACAATAAAAAGGATTTCGGTATAGATTACAATTTGGGAACGGTTTCACCCCTGCGACCAACATTTAAACGTGACTTCTATTTTTGGGGATGCGTGCACTCTTCACTAACAGAAAAAAGGAGTTTGCGGGAGATATCACCATTGGTAGTGGGTTTGTTTAAACCATACTAATTTTGATCCAGCTAAAAATTTCAGTTATTTTCATTTGTGCAAAGCAGAAAAAGAGAAAGGGTTTAAATCTGCTCTAGACAATGGTCTCTCCCGGCCAGCATTTCCAAGTTATGATATAATAAGGATTTAAGGTTCTCAAAATTATAAAACAGGTAATTTTATTAGTTTTCTGACAAGTGTCAGAGGCCAGAAAATGAAGGAAAATCACTTTTAATCTATGTCATCAAGCGTCTCCAATCCCATTTTGTAAGCATTTATTTCTCGTTCATAAAGGTTAATTTGGCGAATTATTCTGAATCTAATTTCGTCTGTTGCCTCGCTTAGATCGCATCCTAGAGAGTGATGACCTTTGAAGAAGATTAGAGTTGAACCTAAAGAAGAATCAGAGGCGCAGGAGGAAGAAGAAAAATATTGTTGCGAAGTCTGCGGAAAGCCGATATCTGAGGATGAATACGAGGCTTAAGAGGGGAAATGCTGGGAGTGCTGGGACGACCAAATGACAGAAGAATGCGAATTCGAAGAAGGCATAATCTAAACAGAATAAGAACCAGCGTAGAAACGTGAACATGAAATGGTCAAGTGCACTCGCTATTCGCCAATTAAACGGAATTAGTGTTCCAATACATAGTTAACAGTAGAGTTTCTATACTTTTTCTTTCAGTTTTTGTTAAAGAGGTTTTCCGCACTTAATGCAGTTTGGACCTATGGGGGGCTGTATTGTATGACATTTCTTGCACTCGACAACCAGTCGGCTGTCGCAGTTTTGGCAGTAGTCGCTGAAGAATGTTAGTTTTTCACATTTGGGGCATTGGATTAGGAGGGGAAGTCCGCAGCTGTTGCATGCAGTCCAGCCGGAGCGCACTGGAGCATGGCATCTTGGGCATCTGGTCTCCAAAGGGTTCACTTTTCCGCAAAGTGGACATACTCGAGAGTTAGGAGGAATAAGCTGGTTGCAGTACTTACAAGGGTGCTTATAACCTATCATAGTTATCCCTATTATTAACTAGATTACTCAGAAAAAATTAAATATGTTTGCTCTAATATTTCTAGTGGGTAAAAACATGTCGCTTGTACCATTTACCAAAAACTATGCTGACAACAGCACCGAGGCGGGTTTTCAGTTCACGTTCTTCTGCGACGTTTGCCGAGACGGATACAAGACAAAGTTCACTGAGTCGAAAGCACGTAAGAAGGCGGGGTTCTTAAGGGGCCTTGGAGCTGCCGCATCGATAGCAGCTTCTGTGACTGGAAGGGGATACGGAGCTGGATATGGAGTTGAGAGGGGCACAGACGTGCTTTCAGAAAGGTTCCAGGGCATGTCTCCAGAATGGCATAAAGAGCATGAACAAGCCTTCCAACTAGCCCAAAACGAGGCCATGGGACATTTCCATAAGTGCCCAAAATGCAACATGTGGGTTTGTGAAACATGTTGGAACGAGGAAGAAGGAATATGCGTAAACGATGCTCCTCGCGTGGCGGCTGAGGTCGCAGCGGCTAGGGCCAAGGCAATGAAGGAGCAGATATGGGCAAAGGCGGCGGAAACCAAGGTTTTCACTGGCGAAATAACCGCAAGAGAGACAATATGCCCACAATGTGGAAAACCAGCAGGTTTAGGGAAGTTCTGCGTCAACTGTGGTGCACCTCTGACGATGGTCAAATGCCCACGTTGTGGGGCTCAAAATGCTGCTGGTGTAAGGTTCTGCGGTGAGTGTGGAAACAGACTCGCCTAACGTGAAGGAAGTCTTTCAGTAAGATGCTTACTATAGTAGTGCATTTTTAAGTAGTGAAAAGATTGGAGAAGAAAGAAGAAAAAGAGCCGATAATGGAGTGCTCGATGAGCTACGCTTATCTCGATGAGGCTGGAAGTGAATTAGCAACTGGTGAATGCAAGGGGAGACTAGATGAAGAGAATCTGACCATACTACCCAAATTTGGCAATGTTTTGCTTTTCCCGCTCAGAGACGTCGTGGAGGTTATCCCTGAAGATTATAGGATAACACTCTCTCTAATTACAAAAGAAAAGCTCACCCTTTTTTATCTCGGATATCATTATGAGGATTTTCTAAGAGTTTTGACCAGCCTCCGTAATGAGGTTTTAATAAAAGGCTTTCTCATGCAGGAAAACCTTAGAAAATCTGACGTAGAAATGGAGTTTGTTTACTTTGATGAAACTGGGAAGGAGAAACAAGGGGACAAAGGAGAAGCCCGCCTCTACGAAACGGGTTTAGTCATTATCCCAGAGAGGGGCGATATTTTTAGGATACCCTACAGCGACATATCAGATTTTTCACAAAGAGACTATAGTGTTGTATTCAACACAGAGTTTGGAGAAAAATTGATTGTCTCGAAAATGGGTTATGATTTTGATCCATTTTTAAAGTCTCTCTCGGACATCAACGATGAACTTCAGCTTAAGGTTCTTTCCTCTTTGAAGGAGCTCATCCCTGGGGCAATTTCCACCTCTTTGATAAGGGTCGCAAGATTCATGAGGGAGGGCAAGGCTGCGAGACGAGCTGACATAGAGGCAGTCGATCCAAAACTATGGTTAGAGTTAGAGAAACAGATTAGTTCAGTGGGCCTGGAGGAATCCTATAAATTTCTTAAGGGAATATCCCGGGAAGAGCGAATATGTATTGGCTTAAAAAGGGGTTTGATGGGAGACCTGACTAGGGAATACCTTTGGTTTTTGATACCCATCTACAGTTCAAACTCAAAGGAACCGGGTAACGCTGTGGCTATGGAGGCAACCGCCGGTGAAGGAGGTGGGAAAGCCACATACTTCTTTAGGATGGTGAGCAGAGAGGCTTACCCAAACTATAGTCTGGATGAGCTGGATCAGGAAGCCGACAAGTTCATCAAGAGGATAAACCGATGCATGCTGGACATCAATTTCCGAAGGGAGCCTATTTACCTGCCCGATAAGAAACTGGAGGAGCCCGCCTATTTCAATTATAAATTTGCCGTGCAAAAACTTGCATCCCTCAGAACTCTTAGGAAATTCTTCGTAGGAAGGGTGATTCATGCTACTCCAGAACAGTGGAAAAAGGACGTGATGGATCTATTAAGGTTTAACGTAAGCACGTTAAGCAATGAGGATAAGTGGTGAAAAGGCACCAATTTCCGATAGGTTGTAGATGACTCAGAGCAAGAGACGCTCGGGAGAGGTGATGGGGTCAGCCTCCCTTCCTCCATTCTCCTCATACTCATAGGCGCTATCATATTGATTACGCCAAACTACAATGAGTTCTCTGCCTTCTTTAGAGACTTCTATATAGTTAAAGTGGCTTCAAACGGGTCTCCGATTAAAATGGTGGAAAGGCTAACTTCACAAGTAACTTAAGGGGCGTAAGTACTTACAGGGGTAAAGAGCAAAGAAGCGCCATTGCCGATTTTGCGCAGACGGTATAGAAAAAGAGGGAATTCGCGGGAGATTTCGGGGGATATCTCCAGCAATGAGTGTTTAATGCTTTTTCACGTAAGGGTCACAATAGAACATTATTGTCCAAAATCGGTTAACTCGTGGGCGTAGATTAAGTCCTATGCCTTTGTGGGTTTTTACGTGGATATTCCTCTCTTTGACCACATAATTATCGGTATTATGCTTAGAATAGTGAGTCCACCAAAGATGAGGTACGGATACGTTGGGCCTAAGGATTCCGCCGCAGCTCCTCCGACGACGGGTCCAACGGTCCAACCTATGCCGGAGACGCCTTCAACAATACCCATAGTGCTGGCAACCTTCGCTGAGGACACCATTATTGAAGCTACAGAGAGTGATAAGGGGCTAAGTACGCCTATGCCAAAGCCTAGAAGAGCCATGAAAATTAAGAAGGGTATAAACCCGTACAGATACGCGATAGCGATGAGTGAAAGGGCTTGAGTCACAAACGCTAGGACGATAGACTGTTTTTCTCCTATCCGTGTTATGCTCTCAGAATACCAGAAAGTTATGGCTCTTGCGGCTCCGAGTGTGGTAAACAATATTCCAATCTGGAAGGCATCCATGCCCAGGCCCTTGGCGTATGCGGGGAATATGCTGTATATAAGGCTCGTTACGATGCTATACATTATGATGACAAGGTAAATATGGTGGGCATAGACCGGGGCAATGCCCTTTGATGAACTGGTTATTTTAGTTGTGACCGGTTGACTTTTAGGCTGATAGCGGAAAAGCATAGCGTATAGGGCTATGATAAAAGCTGAAATACCTACGACTAATGATGTGGAGAAAAGAACCGCGAATCCGAAGTTTTCAAGGAGCAGGCCTCCGATGAAGGGCCCTGCTAACATGCCTAAAGCCCACGAGAAAGAGTATCTACCCATTTCCTTCATTCTCTCTGAGGAGGAAGTGACATTAACGATAAGAGCTTCCGCTATAGGCCACATGAAGGAATACGCTATTCCGTTAAAAACTCTAATCACGGTTACATGCCAGACTTCATGGGCTAAAAGGAAGAGGCCCGACACATGTGCACAACCCGCCATCCCTACGAGGAAGAAGACCCTTCTTCCAACCTTGTCGGCTAGCGCGCCTATGATTGCTGGCATTATTATGTAGGGAGCTGACCATGCTAATCCGATTATGCCGAGATCGAAATATGAAGCGCCTAGTTGTTGAGCGTACAGTGGAGCTAGTGGGCTGAACATACCTATGCTTAAAGAGATGACAAATATCGACATGTATAGAAAAAGCAGAATGTTGCTTGCTGTAGTTTTTATGTTGTCCATCACCTATCACGTGGTTTGCCGCGTCACAATTGATGCTAAAAGTATTGTGCAGGTCACTTTCTTGTATCACAGGTTTCACGGGTGTATGGCGATTTTCAGATCGCTTTTTGAGGTGGTCAATATTTCAAAGGCCTTTTCTATCTCCTCTAGTTTCATCTCTCGAGTTATGAGGGGCTTTACCTTTATGATTCTAGACGCTATGAGATTTAGGGCCTCTTTGAAGTGGGCGGGGGTTGCGTGAAACGTTCCCATAACGGTTGTTTCTCCATAGTGAAGAAGCTCTGTGCTTACCCTGATTTCAGTTCCAGGCGGGCATCCACCGAATTCTAAAACGGTGCCCCCCTTCCTAACCATCCTCAGCGCCTGCTCCCAAGTTGTCGGAAGTCCTACCGCTTCGATCACCACGTCTGCCCCGTAACCGTCGGTCAGTAGCCTAACCATACCCACGGCGTCTTCACGCCTGACGTTGATGATCTCGTCGGCTCCGAGTTGTTGAGCTACCTGCAAGCGCTCGTCAACAGCATCGCTTATTATAGCTTTTTCCGCGCCCAGCTTCTTAGCTAATTGCAAGTGAAGGAGCCCGACGGGCCCAGCCCCTATGATTGCCACTTCGTCTCCTAGCTTAATGCTGGCTTCCTCGATTCCGTGGAGGACGCAGGCCAAAGGCTCAGTTACTGCTGCCTCCTCATATGTTATGTGAGGAGGGATTTCCTGTGTGTTGAGCATGACCATGCGCGCCGGAATCTTAATGTATTCGGCGTAGGCTCCCCAGAGCCACATCATGTCCTCGCATAGGTTGTACTTTCCTTTTTGGCACATTCTGCATCGAAGGCAAGGCGCGCTGTTTCCCGCTCTAACCCGCATTCCCTCTTTTATCCATGAAACCCCATCGCCGACTTTTGCGACGTCGCCAGCCCACTCGTGTCCAAACACGGTGGGGAGTTTAATAACCCGCTCTACATAGCCTCTCTGAAAAATCTTTATGTCCGTTCCGCAGGTTGTCGCCGCTCTTACCCGTACCAAGACCTCGCCAGGTCCTACCTCTGGTATGTCGATGCTTCTGATGTCAAGGCCTCTGACTCCGTATAACAACGCGGCTCTCATTTTTTCCTTACCCATTCAACACCACCACCTTCAGGCATTCCTTGTTTTTAGCCGCTGTTTTAAAGGCGTCGCTAATCCGACTTAATGGGAAACGATGCGTTATAAGCTCCATCGCGTCGACTCTTCCAGAACTTATCATGTCTAAAGCTATTCTGGTCTTAACGTGGGATGCAGAATAAGATGGAATAACGTTGATCTCTGAAAAGAACAACCTGTGGGTTTTCATTTGCATGTGCTCACTAGGTGGTGTGGGCGCAAATATGCACACTGTTCCGCCCCTACGGCAAACGTTCATTCCTGTCGACAAGGCTTCGGTGTTTGGAGCCGTGACGATAACAAGGTCCGCCCCCCTACCCCTCGTAGCCTCTTTTATCCCCTTCAATAAAGTTCTCACTTCGTGGATCCATTGTCAAGTCGGCTCCAACTCGTTTGGCTGCTTCTAACCGATAGGGATGATGTCCGCTCACGATGATCTGGCTCGCCCCGAAGTTTCCAAAAAGCATCGCATGAATGATTCCAGAAGGGCCGTCACCTATAATGGCGATAGTATCTCCCGGTTGGATATCGCATTTTTTTAGAGCCCGTATGCAGCATGCGATAGGCTCGATGAGGGTGGCTTCTTCAAAGGAGAGGTCATCCGGAATTTCTAGTGTGTCGATCTGAAGGTTTGGGGCTGGAACCCTAAAGTATTCGGCAAATCCTCCAGGGTGTATATGGGTCTGGCTGAATTTTTCGCACATGGTGTGGTCTCCTCACAGGCAGTAGTGGCAGGTGAGGCACGCGACGTGGTGATGCGCAAAGACACGGTCTTCAAGCTTGAAGTTCTTCACCATTTTGCCGGTTTTTACCACGATTCCAGCGGGCTCGTGGCCGAGAACCAGGGGGACTCGCCCTTTCAGGTACCACTCCATAAGGTCGGATCCGCAGATTCCACAAGCCTTCATCTCCACAAGGATCTCGTCCTGTTTGATCTCTGGTATGGGTATGTCTTCGATTCGTATGTCGTCGAGGCTGTAGTACATAGCTGTCTTCATTTTAGGTCGATGATGTTTTGAGGGCGTGGACACTTAAGGCTTTCTTCTTGTTGGGGGTGAAAATTTTCTCTACCTATACCCGGGGGAGCAGTAAGGTAACGCAATTTATTGGGTCAAAAATGGAATATAAATAATTAAATGGAAAAGAAGCAATCTTGTGTCTATAAGGGGAATTCACGTGAAAACGAAGATAGACGATATAGAGTTATATTATGAGTTACATGGGGAGGGTAAACCTATTGTTTTCTCTCACGCATGGTTAGAGGACTGTTCTATATGGGGTTCTCAGATTAAGCATTTCGCTAAAAACCATGCCGTGATCCTATATGACCATAGGGGGCATGGCAGATCTGATAATGACCCAAGAGGAGACTATTCAGTACAGGCATTGTCAAATGACCTGTACTCTCTTATACAGAAATTAAAGTTGGAAAAGGCTACACTTGTTGGCTTTTCGCTGGGCGGTATGGCAGCCATAATATTTGCATTGGGACATCCTGGCAAACTCTCTAAACTAGTTCTAGTAGGCACAACTGCCAAATTTCCTCTTCATCCCTTGCTTATCCTTAGTGTTCTGAGATGTGTGCTCCCTTACAAAACAGTCGCACGAACCATATGCAAAGGCAGATTTTACAAACCCTCAAAACAAATTGTTGAGGATGCGTTAGTTAGAGCGATGACGGTGGACAGTTATGTAGCTTATGAAAGTTTAAAACAGTACACCAAATGCGACCTCAGAGATAGGGTTAGAGAAATAGAAGTGCCAACACTAATTATTGTTGGTGAAAAAGACGAAATAAACCTAGAGGCAAGTCGATATTTGAACAGAGAGATCAAAGGGTCAGAATCGCGAATTGTGTCAAGTAGTGGGCACACAGTGATGGTTGAGAAATCTGAGGAATTTAATCGAATTCTGGAAGAGTTTATCAGATTTGATCAGTAACGTAAATAATATTATGGGTCTTTGGTTGAGTTGAGGTTGTTGGAGGGGCGACTGTGTACGTGACCAGCGTGAAGAGGGTGAGGGAGTACGAGATGAATGTGGAAGGGGCTCGAGGGGTTAAGGTGAAATACCTGCTGCATAAAGGTGTGGGCGCCAAGAGGGTTCAGCTTCGACTCTTCACCATCGATGTGAGCGGCTACACCCCGTTAGAGAGGCATGAGCACGAGCATGAGGTCTTCATGCTTCGGGGGAAGGCCATCGTTCGAGGTGGAGACCAAGAAAGCATAGTAAAGCCTGGAGATGTGATATTCATCACCTCGTTAGAGGAGCATCAGTTCAAGAACGTTGGCGAGGAACCCGTCGAATTCCTATGCACAAAAGAGACCCACGAAACCCCAGCTGTTTTAAAGGAAGAATAGCGCTCGTAGTCAACTTCTATTGGCGTGCACCCTTTTCCAATGCCAAGCTGACGCGGTTTGTTGTTTATTTCAAGATTCCTAGTTTGGTCATTTAAGGGACTCAATGATCTTCTCTGCGATCAAGATGGCTGCGGTCCTTTGGGCTTCTTCGGTTTGGGCTCCTATATGGGCGGTGCAAACAACATTGGGCAACCTTATCAACGCGAGGTCTTCAGGAGGCTCAGTTTCGTAAACATCCAAGGCAACTCCCCCCAGCTTTCCGGATCGAAGCGCCTCTAAGAGGGCCTCTTCATCCACAATAGCTCCCCTCGAGGTGTTGATGAGGAAGGCTCCGTCTTTCATGAGTTGAATCTCCCTGGCGCCGATCATGTGGTGGGTTTCGGGGGTTAGTGGAACGTGCACCGTTACGACGTCGCTCCGCTGGAGGAAACTAGAGAAATCCTTCAAGGGAATGTATTCCGCCTCCAGTTCCCTTAACAACTCGGCGGGCGGAGGGGTTCGTTTCGTGATGAGGATCCTCATTCCCATGGCCTTGGCGATTCTTGCCACTCTCTCCCCAATGTTTCCCAAGCCAACCGTGCCGAGGGTTTTGCCCTTCAACTCCCAACCCATAAGCTCCTTTTTGATCCACTTCCCCTCTTTCATGGTTCGATCAGCGAGGGGAATGCTTCGCGCTAGCGAAATCATCAGTCCTATCGTTAACTCAGCCACGGCGTCGGCGGGTGCTTCAGGGGTGTTTAAAACGGTGATGCCCCTCTTTTCTGCGACCTCTACATCGATGTTGTCTAGGCCTACGCCGGCTCGTCCTAAGACCTTCAGTCTCTTTCCGTCCTCGATGATTTCCTTCGTAACCCTTGTTCGGCTCCTCACAATCAACGCGTCATAGTTTGAAACAGCTCTTCTCAATTGCTCTTGGGAAATGGTGGGGTTTACATCAACCTCCAAACCAGCCTGTTTTAACTTTTCTATTCCTTCCTCATGAATGGAGTCGCAAACGAGAACCTTCTCTTTTGGCTTCAATAGACCTCGCCTCCTAAAGTAGTGTAACCGTCCTTCACTTATCCTTTTTCTAGCAGAAGGTTCATCTGAGGGTTGTGACCACATTTTAGTCGGAAGTTAAGAGCCTTGATGGTGGGCATAGTTGGGAAAACAAACGTCGGAAAGTCCACCTTCTTCAGCGCTGCGACTCTAATTCCGGTGGAGATCGCAAGCTACCCGTTTACCACTATAAAGCCGAATCGTGGAATAGGATACATACGGTCTCCGTGCGCGTGTAGAGAGTTTAATGTAAGGGACAACCCTGTGAACTCGTTATGCTTAGATGGAACACGACTAATCCCCGTTGAGCTGATTGACTGCGCCGGGCTGGTGCCTGGTGCTTGGCAGGGAAGGGGGCTAGGAAACCAGTTCTTGGACGAAATTAGGAAGGCCGACGCCCTCATCCACATCGTGGACGCTGCCGGAGCAACGGACTCTGAGGGGAGGCTATGCAAGCCAGGGTCCCACGATCCCGTTGAGGATGCGCGTTTCCTAGAGGTGGAAATAACTATGTGGCTGACTCAAATCCTAGAGAAGGATTGGCCCAAGCTTGCTAGAACAGCCGAGTCAGGCACGAAGGACCTGCTCAGCCTCCTTGAAAATCGGTTAAGCGGATTAGCCATAAGGAGAGTCCACATCATCGAGGCCTTAAGAAGGACAGAGCTGAGCGCGGAAAAGCCCACCTCATGGAGCAAGGATGACCTCATCAGATTCCTTGACGCATTGAGAAGAATCTCTAAGCCCATGCTAATAGCCGCAAACAAGATAGACCTCCCACCGGCCGAGGAAAATGTGGAGAGACTAAAGGAGCTCGGTTATACGGTTATTCCTTGCTGCGCAGAAGCGGAGCTAGCCCTGAGAAGAGCCGGGGAGAAAGGGTTGATCGACTACAAGCCCGGAGACCGCAACTTTACCGTCCTTAATCCTAAGAAATTAACAGAGGCTCAAAGCCGAGCTCTCCAGACAATTCAAGAAAAAATCTTGCAAAGGTTCGACTCCACCGGCGTTCAAGATGCCATCAACATGGCCTTCTTTCAGCTCCTAAACATGGTCGTCGTATATCCCGTGGAAGACCTCGAAAGCCTCTCAGATCACAACGGTCGAGTGCTGCCCGATGCGTACATCGTGCCCTACGGAACCACCGCCCGCCAACTGGCCTATAAGATTCACACCGAACTAGGAGAGGGCTTCATCTACGCTGTGGAGGCTCACGAGAAGAAGAGAGTTGGAGAAAACTACGTGTTAAAGGATAGAGACGTAATCTCCATAATCAGCGCCAAAAAGAGAGGCTAGCTTCTAGGCGCTTTAGGAATCCCTTCACATAAAATGCTTACTGCTCTGCGTTTTACTGGCCGAAACGTCGCTTCCTTCTTTGATACGTCCTTACTGTTCTCAACAAATCGATCTTTCTAAAGTCGGGCCAGTAGATGTCGAGGAAGCATAGCTCGCTGTAGGCGCACTGCCAGAGCAGAAATCCACTCAGTCGCTCCTCACCCGAGGTCCTTATGATGAGGTCGGGATCCTGCTTGGGGAGGTGGGCTGTGTACAGGTGCCTCTCAAAAAGGCGCTCATTTATTTCCTTGGGAGTTAGTTCTCCCCTTTCCACCTTCAAAGCGATTTTCCTAGCGGCGTCCACGATCTCCGCCCTCCCACCATAAGCCAGCGCCACGTTTAAGAAATGGCCGTCGTAGTCCTTCGTAGCCTCTTCTACTTGCCTAACCGTTTCTTGCAAGCGCTCCGGTAAGAGGTTGAGCCTTCCTATGACCTTGACCCGAACCCTATGTTTATGGACGTTTTCATCCTCAAGAAGCTCGCGGAGCTTCAACTCGGCAATCCGCATGATCTCATCCACCTCTTGAGGGGAGCGGAGAAAGTTTTCAGTGGAAAAAGCGTAGAGGGTTATCGATTTCACATCTAAGTCTAAGCACCACCTTAGCAAGTCTTCAACCTTATCGGCGCCATAATGGTGGCCGATCCAAGGGTTCAACTGACGCTCGGAAGCCCACCTGCGGTTTCCGTCGAGGATAATGGCGATGTGCTCAGGCTTTATGCCATCCTTCACTTGATACCAGAGCCATTTCTCATAAACCCTATATACGCCGAGTATGGAAAGAAGAGTCTTCAGCATGGTTTAACCTCGAAACCTCGCGTCCTTAAGTGCATGCGCACAGGGACAGTGACGTTCGACTGGTAAATACTGAATAGTTTCTCTTAAGATTTGCTGGATGATTGGCATTTTTTCCTTCGCCATCTTGGTCACTTCGCTGGCGGTTAATCGTTGCTGCATCCCGGCCGCCATGTTTGAAACGAAGCATATGGTTGCGTAACACATTTCAAGCTCGCGAGCAAGCACAGCCTCAGGAACGCCCGTCATACCCACGATGTCGCAGCCCTGCCGCCTCAGCATTTCGATCTCTGCAGGGGTTTCGTAGCGAGGTCCCTCCATGCAAACAAGGACCGATCGATCCCAAGTTCGCGCAACATGCTTCTTCATGGTCTCGGTTAAAAGCGCTCGAATCTCTGGACAGTAGGGCTGAGACACGTCAATGTGTGTAACCGGGGCCTCGTCGTAGAAAGTAAGCTGTCGAAGCTTTGTGAAATCGATTAAATCGTGTGGAACCACCAAGTCTCCAGGCTTAAAGCCAAGATTTATGGCGCCCACGGCGTTGGTTGCAACGATCCGCTCAACACTCATCTCGTGGAGGGCGTAAATGTTGGCGCGATAGTTCACCTTGTGAGGGGGAATGGAATGGTGAACGCCGTGACGAGGCAAAAAGGCAACC
>Ga0315314_1000566_pt1 | contig 39487 bp, 43 predicted proteins | sample TDP9_MG_FD_203631 | JGI IMG/M metagenome (GOLD analysis project Ga0315314, IMG submission 203631) | Freshwater sediment microbial communities from Lake Towuti, South Sulawesi, Indonesia - TDP9 | ecosystem: Environmental > Aquatic > Freshwater > Lake > Sediment | place: Indonesia: South Sulawesi... | reverse complement strand
ACATACAGAAAAGGACAAGTCAAGAAAAAAATCGGGGACCCTAGGAAAAAATGTTTTTAGGGGTAACCTCGGGCACTACTCTGGTAGGCTTCTCAGCAGCAGTTTGGCTAGTGTCTGAATTGCAGTCACTGAATGAAGAAGGGTCCAGGGCTTTGAGAGGGGCGATGCTTAAAGATGGGTTCGCCTATTTGCCATCTGCGCTATGGGGTTTGTAATGGATTCAGTGCTATCCTCGTCTGCGGCAGAAGGGTTAAGAAAAATTCATCTCTCTTTCTCTTTGAGTAACTGGTCGATTATGCTTATGGCGCCTGCGTCACTCCAATCTACCATGCCAACGGATCGGTATCGTACCATTGCCTGGCGGTCGATCAAATAGCTCGTAGGATGGGCCCAGAGCCCAAAGAGACGACCAACTTTTCCAGTTTTATCCAGGAGAACAGGAATATTCCCCGGGTTTTTCTCCAGGAACTTTAAGATGGTTTCACGGCTTTCCAAGGTATTGATACGCAGTAGAGTCAAACCCAGAGAATGGTACTTCTTGTATATCTTTTCGAAAGAAGGGACCTCCTTCCGGCAATTCGGTCACCAGGTGGCCCAGAAATTGAGAAGGATGACTCTTCCGCGATGATCCTGTAGGGCCACCATTTTACCCTGAAGGTCCTCAAGAGTAAAATCCGGCGCGCGCCTGGGCTTGGCATAGGCATGAAAAATGCTCTGTCCTGCCGCGCTTTGTTGAGTCAATGCCAACTCAGCAATCCACATCCAGAAGAGGCTCGCGCAGAAAATCATGAATTTCGATCCTGGCTTCCAGGCCATCCTCATTTCCTCCGGTCCCTCCTTCTTAGCGCCTCTATTGGCCTTTTTATTTATAACACAGGACGGACAAGCCAACAAGCTTTCTCCCTGCTTTTTTCGCTCGCCTATCAAGCGGGAAAGAAAGTTATTAAAAGGCCTTAATTTTTCCCTTGACTAAAAAAACAACTTTTGTTAGGTTTATCTTAAAAAGAGGGAGGGTATTGCTTTTCCTCTCTGCTTCAGGAGCTTCCTGAGGAAGAGGGGATATTTGTTCATTATACCGGGGAAAGAAATTTGTCAAAAGAAAGGAGGTGAAGGGGAGTGAAGAAGTGGATCAGCATGGTCTTGGCGTTGGTTGTCTTGGCGGCATTTTCCCTTGGATGCGGATACATGCCGAAGGAAAGCAAAGTAAAATGCCCAAAATGTGGAGCAGTCTTTACCATTGATGAAGGATTGAAGGCCATTGCACCGTGAGGGTTAAACACCTCCAGGTCGTTCACGGGCTGAGGTGCCAATCCCTATCTTTATGAAAGGAATATCTCGGGGGGAAGGACAGAGGTTCTTCCCCTCTTTTTTTCTTCTAAGTTTCCTCCTGGCCCTGATTATTGGCTCCTGCTTTTTCCCTGCCCAAGGTGCAGCCCAGCAAACGAAAAGGGAAGGATTATCCTTCTTTGATCGTCTGGCTGAAGAGGCAACTCTTTTAAATAAGCGTGCCCAATATGATAAGGTTGTTACCATGCTCGAACCCCACAAGGGAGATAAACGGAATGACAGCGCCCTTTTCTTCAATGAGTTGGGCATTGCCTATCGGCACAAGGGAAAACTTTCGGAATCTATCCAGGCCTATCAGGCGGCTATCTCCCGCGATCCTGAAAACCCTGTCATCATGAAAAATATGGCAGATGCCTTTACCCTGAGTAAAGAGTACACTCAAGCCATCGAGTTATATCAAAAAGTCCTCGAGTCAAACCCTCGGTTCCAGCAAGCCCATGCGGGCTTGGGATTGGCCTATTATCAATTAGAAAAATACAGGGAAGCCTTAGAGCAGTTCGAAATCGTCCTGAAATTAGACCCTAAGGACGAACAGGCCAAGAAATTCCGGGAAGCGATCTTAAAAAAATTAAGAAGGAAAAAGTGAAGGGCAGGAAAGATTGGAGCGCAAGATCATTCACATTGACATGGATGCCTTCTACGCGTCAGTGGAGCAGGAGGACAACCCTTCCCTCAAAGGGAAACCAGTCATCGTGGGCGGAGATCCGGAAAAAAGAGGTGTGGTTTCAGCCGCCTCCTACGAAGCCCGCGTCTATGGCGTGCATTCGGCAATGCCCACCGCGCAAGCCAGAAAGCTCTGCCCCCAGGGCATTTTCCTCCCCGTCCGCATGGAGCGCTACCGGGAGGTCTCGGACAAGATCTATAAGATTTTAAGTGATTTTACCCCGCTGGTCGAGCCCCTCTCTCTGGATGAATCTTTCCTGGACGTCACGGGGAGCGAAAAGCTTTTTGGGCCGGCTTTAGAGATGGCCAAGGAGATCAAGAAAAGGATCTTCGAAACAACTGGGCTTACGGCCTCAGCGGGAATTGCCCCCAATAAGTTTCTGGCCAAGATTGCCTCAGATCTTGGGAAACCCGATGGACTCGTGGAAATCAAGCCTGAAAAGGTGCAAGAGTTTCTCCGAGACCTACCCATCTCCAAACTGTGGGGTGTGGGGAAATCCACAGAGGAGATTCTGAAAGAGATGGGAATCCTGCGAGTTGGCCAGCTTGCGACCTATCCTGTAGAGCTGATTGAGCGCAAACTGGGAAAGTTTGGCCTGGAGCTCTTGGCCTTAGCTCGGGGAGAGGATGACCGGCTGGTTACCCCCCAATCAGAACCCAAGTCCATCAGCCAAGAAGAAACCTTCACCCCCGACCTCCGGGAGCGGGAAGTAATGGAAAAGGTCCTCCTGGATCAATCGGAACAAGTAGGGTGGGAGCTAAGGAAAAAGATGCTGAAAGGATACACCGTTCAACTGAAAGTTCGTTATCCGGATTTCAGTTTAGTCACCCGCAGTGTTACCCTACCTTCTCCAACGGATCAGGGGATAGAAATATATCAGGCAGCCATTAAGCTCCTGGATAAGACAGAGGTCCAACGAAAAAGAGCCAGGCTCCTCGGTGTGGGCATCTCCAACCTGCGCCACCACGATGATCCCGAGCAACTTTCTCTCTTTGACTCAAAAAGAAGAAAAGTCGCAGGGTCCACCGCGGCTGTGGACCAGATTTGGGATAAGTTCGGCCCGAAGGCAATCAAGAGGGCCTCTCTCATGGGAAAGAAATAGGGGGATAGGGAGATTGGGTGATAGGGGGAGAATTTTTTTGTCTCCCCATCTCCCTATCTCCCGATTAAATTTTTTTCCATCTGGAGTTCTGTGGCGAACCGCTCTTGGAGGTACAAGTAGATTTTTTCCCCGATTTTAAGCCCCAGGTCGATGAACTCCGGCCCGTAGGTCTTTCCTGTATCTGTGCGGAAGGTCTCTTTGATCCTGGCGATTCCTTTCATGCCCTTCGGAAACCTGCGAATCAGGCGGACGATGGGTGCCTTCGAGGAGCGAAGCATTTGCCAAAGGGTGATGGTGAAATTGTCCGGACCCCAGCGGAATTTGTCAGAATCGTACAAGGCATCACTGATCACTTGCCCGACAGGGGAGTCGATCTTTTTCGGCTCTACGAAGGCTTCGTGGTTGGCAATCGCCTCCACGATATATCTCTTCTTTTCCGGAGCGATGGAAAACTCTGCCAGAATCTTCTCCGCCGCGGAGGCGCTGAATTGGGCATGATTTTTTTCTCCCCGGCGCAGATCATGCAGGAGGCCGGCGATCTGCACCAGGGTACCGGCTTCGCGTCTGGCAGAATCTCCCAGAGAGAGCCTTTCTCCCTCGATGTACACCAAGGCTCCCCCTTCCACAGCCACCTTCTCCGCATGGTCGATCCCGTGCCCGAAGTCATCCTTCAGCTCACGGAGAACAAATTCCCGAAACCTTAAAACCTGTTGGTTTTCTGCAAAGATGGAGCGGGAAAGGTTCAGCCATTCTTTACAGCAGGCATAAAAGCGCGGGGGAGGGAAAGATGCGGCGATATCCCGAGAGGCATCGATCATCTCTGCATAAACATCCCTCATCACCTTTCCTCGAGGATCAGCTAGTCTTCTCGACTTTGATTTCTACACACACTTGGGAGGGTTGACCCGGAGCAATATGGAGTTGGGGTGAATCGACCTCTACGTTGACGTTGATTTTTTGGTTCTCCTTGATGAGGGAGAGATCGACCGGCTGAGTGGGGATTTCTCGTACTTTCGCCAGGATACTTTCAGGTCCCTGGAGGACGATGGAGGGGGGTTCCACCCAGACTGATTTTAGCCGCAAAGGTCTGGGAAGGTTTCCGATCAATTGGGGCTTGACCTTGACTGCGCGGGTCTTCACGTTTTCCAGCCTTAGGCGAACTGACGGAGGATGAAGCTTGGTGATCTCTGTTCCCAAAGGGATACTGATATTGTTCGTTGTCAGGCGGATATAATTTAGACCGCCTGTGGCCTGGGATAAGTCTATGTGGGCTCTGACCTGTTCTGGAGAAATGCCGGAGATCATGCCTCGCGGTCCGCGAAGGCCGACTTCCACCTTATTCACCAATTCCCCGGAAATTTCCATGTTTGCTGGCATGTTGCGATATTCCAAGGGAACGGTCAACCACATCTCCACCCTTTGTTGTCCGGCGATGAAACCCCAGAGCACCAGAACCAGGAGCAAAGAGACTATCTTGGGCACAAGATTCACAGTCCAGGCATCTTGCCAGCGCCCTTTTGTCTGCTCTGGTTTGATGAGCATTGATTCCAGGCGCCCTTTTAGGTCATTCGGGTTGGCCATTAAAGTGATCCCACCCTCTATCGCCAAGGAGACCTCGCCCCGTTCTTCGGAAACGATCAGGGAAATAGCATCGGTTCGCTCAGTGATGCCAATCCCTGCCCGGTGACGGGTTCCGTAATTCCGGGGCAGACTGCTGTTGTCCGAAAGGGGGAGGTAGCAGCCCATGGAAATGATCCGTCCTTCTGAGATGATGACCGCTCCGTCATGGGCAGGAGAGTTAGGGAGGAAGATACTGGAAAGAACCTCGTGACTCACCCGGCCATCTAAGGGAATTCCGCCTTTGAGGTGGTCTTCGAGTATATCCCGTCTCTGAAAGACGATGAGAGCTCCGATCCGGTTCTGAGCTAATTCAAATGTGGCTCTCACAACCTCATCCAATACCAACCGGTCAAGAGCTTCCGGCCGGCCCAGGAAAAAGCGAACCGGACTCATTCGCTCCAGCACCTGGCGGATTTCGGACTGAAAAATGACCACGGCAATGACGAGGATAATGGCCCACAGATACTGCAGGATCCAGGTGGTGATGAAGAGGCCGGACCAGCGAGCCAGCAGATAAAGTAGGCCCAAAGCGGCGAGGGCGATTAAGATGCGCAGGGCGCGGGTCCCCTGGATCCACACGTACAGTCGGTACAGGATAAAGGTGATCAGGACGATATCCACTACATCCTGCCACCGCATGCTGCCAAAGGCATCAATCATATAAGAAATTTTTCTTCCTCCTTAAGAGGTCTTCTCATCTTTTATAATATTACAAACTACATCGGAAATCTACCGTATCCATTTTTTTAATTGTCGAAAAGAAAGGAGACGCCCGGAGGGTTTTAAAGAACAGGGTATGGTTCCGAGCAAAGTCGCTTAAGAGAGGAGTAAGACCTTGGCCACAATTTCTGCAGGATCACGCCCTAAGACTCGGATCATGGGTTCTTTTCCCACATCCCCCCGGTCAAAGATGATGTCCGGGATCTTTTTGGCCTTTTGTAAAACCCGGTTCACTCCCCAAGAGAGGGAAGAACCTTCCAGGCGCTTCACCCGGCTAGGCTCTGCCTTCCGGTTGAAATGGCTAACTGTCAGTCCAGCTCCTCTCGCCCGGAGCAAAATATTTTCGGAAAATCTAAGGTTCATGGCCGAGCGCATCTCAGGGTCGAAAGCCATAGCCGTAAGAATAATCCTGGCGATATGCTGGGAAGCCCCAAAATCCGGGTCAGCAACCTTCAAGACCTCTTTTCCTACTCGCACCAATCTCCCTGGAAAAGCGGCTATGTCTTCGGGTCCTTTGGCATAGGGAAGCGCGTATCCTAAGTTTGACTGGACCTCCGGAAACAGGTGTCCTACTTTTTTCTCCTGAAGTTTTTGGAAAGCTTCTTTTAGACTCTGAATAGTTCGATATCGTTCTATTTCCCTGGCAGCTGGGGCGTAGGGATTAACCGGGCCATGCCCGCGGCCAAATGGTAATGAGAATTGGATAGCGGAGGTGACGAAGGTCTTGGCTTTCTCCACAGCCTCCAACACTGAACTTCCCTTGGCTAAATGGACAGCAATGGCCGCGGAAATCGTACATCCTGTCCCGTGGGTGTGGGGTGTGGGAATGCGTTCCCTCTTGAATTCATAAAACTTTCGACCGTCGAAGAATATATCTATCGCTTCTCCAGGGAGATGTCCGCCTTTGATGAGCACATTCTTCGCCCCCATCTTGTGGAGCCGGAGCGCAGCCTCCCGCATCCCGGGCAAGGCTTTGATTTTTCTTTGGGTCAGGGCTTCACTCTCAGGAAGGTTGGGGGTGATCACCTGAGCCAGCGGGAGGAGCTCCTTCTTCAAGACATCTTCAGCTTCAGGAGAGAGCAGTCTTGCTCCGCTTTTGGCGACCATGACGGGGTCTACGACCACATTGGAGAGGTGGTACTTGCGGACTTTCTGGCAGACGACCCGGACAATGCCCGCATTGGCGAGCATCCCCGTCTTCAGCGCATCTACGCCTATATCTGAGATCACCGCTTCCATCTGCTGCGCAACAAAATCTGCGGGCACTTCATGGATCCCCACCACTCCCAAGGTGTTTTGAGCAGTCAGCGCAGTGACTGCGCTCATCCCAAACCCCCCCAAAAGGGCGATGGTCTTCAAGTCCGCCTGGATTCCTGCTCCCCCTCCAGAATCTGACCCGGCTACAGTTAAAATGCGTGGCATCATTTTTCATCCTCAATCGAATTGCTTACCATTTCTGGACTATCTTTGCTCTGAAATCAGGAATAGTCTTATGCCGATCATTTTTATATTAGCGGAATTCCATATGGTGTCAATAAATACTAGCCTTCAGTAGTGTCCCAACGTCGAAATTGGGAATATAGATAACGCTAAACAATTATTTTGTTATTTGAGAAAAATGAGATTTTTCGATTTGAATTTAAAATCCTCAAAATGCCATACTCCTTTACTTCTTCCAAAGGAGATGGCATATGCATTTTGGGAAAACGATCTTTGCCCAATTAATGGACTTCCTCCCCAAATACGAATTCCAAAAATGTGTCGAACGATACCAAGGAAACTACAAGATCAAATCCTTTTCCTGCTGGGACCAGTTCCTTTGCATGGCTTTCGCCCAACTCACCTATCGCGAAAGCCTCCGAGATATCCAAGCTTGCTTACGAGGCAATCAACAAAGACTCTATCACATGGGATTCCGAGGAAAAGTCTCACGCAATACCCTCGCTCACGCCAACCAAGTTCGCGATTGGCACATCTATGCAGACTTTGCCCAGATATTGATTACCCGAGCCAGAAGTCTCTATGCCCAAGAAGATTTTGGTCTCGAACTGGAACAAACCGTCTATGCCTTCGATGCCACGACCATCGACCTTTGTCTTTCTCTTTTCCCTTGGGCCCAGTTCCGCCGGCGCAAGGGAGCCATCAAACTCCATGCCTTGCTGGATTTGCGCGGAAGTATTCCCACCCTCGTTTTCGTAACCCACGGCAAGGTTCACGAGATCAATCTTCTCGACGAACTGCCCATAGAACCCGGAGCCATTTATATATTCGATCGGGGCTATCTGGATTTTGCGCGCCTCTACAAGATTCATCAGGCCAGAGCTTTCTTCATCATTCGAGCCAAGAGCAATTTCCGGTTCCGAAGGCTTTATTCCCAACCCGTGGACAAGGCAAAAGGAGTTCAAGCCGATCAGATCATCCTGCTGCATGGCTTTTATGCCCGCAAAGATTATCCCGAGCGACTCCGCCGGATTCGTTACTTCGATGCCGAGCAACAGAGACGAATGGTTTTTTAACCAATAATTTTACCTTACCCGCTTTCACGATTGCAGAGCTTTTCCGGCATCGATGGAAGATCGAGTTATTTTTCAAATGGGTCAAACAACATCTCCGCATTAAGGCTTTCTATGGAACGTCGGAGAATGCGGTCAAAACCCAGATTTGGACTGCCATTAGCATTTATGTTCTCGTAGCGATTGTTAAAAAAGAATTAAAAGTGCCTTCCAGTCTCTATACCATGTTCCAGGTTTTGAGCGTGAGTCTTTTTGAAAAAGACCCATTATTACAGCTATTTTCCCAGTTTCAACCAGACGAAAAAGAGGATGATTTTTCTAACCAACTGAAATTATTTCAATAACGTTGGGACACTACTGACTAGCCTTAACATTTGATTTTTTTCATCCTTATCAAAACTATAACACATGGTTTTATGTTTGATGCAGGCAGGGTCAAACCGAAGGAAGCTCAAAAAGGGCCTAAAATCAAAGGAAGCGATTTAAATCCCTATTTCAAATGGAGTTGGGCATTTGCTGCTAATCTTAATGCAATCAATTTTTGTTCCGACCTTTCTTCTGGCCATCCAACAATATTCGCATGCCTTGGAGGATTATTATCAGGATCTATTTGTAAGTTGTTTTCAATGACATCCAAAGCCAAAATATCTGCTCGGCCTAGTAGTGGTTTCCCGCGTTTTTGAGCTACTTCAAGGCAACCTATTCCCCAGATTTCAAAATCTGCAAGACCTGAGATACGGAATACCGACGTCTCTCCGTTAGCTGATGGCATAAATGCGCTATGTCTCACTGTTTTATCAGAACTTCTGATATATGCCGTATCCAAGATATAACGGGAAAGAGATTCTTCTGGCTTTACTGGGCCCAACATGCTTTGCCTATAAACAAAATAGACGCCTTAGGCTTTCCACAATAATAGGCGATAAGGATTCACTAAAATATTCGGATCCATGAATTGTGTTGCTGCCAAATATCCCGGCATACGTAATCGTACCTTTTCCGCTAACACTAACGACAAAAATCAATTTACTCCCCTTGTACCATTCTAGTGCGATCTCGCCATTTGGCTCAGCTAAAATCTCAGGCATGCGAATTGATGAGGGTAGCAATTTAATTAATTTCCAAGCATCAGATACTGCATCCTCAGTTAGCGGGGAAGCATTGTACCCATCCCAGTTGGCATCAGACCTTTCAATATAAAGCTCAATAAGCGATTTAAGAGCTTCCTCCAAGGGGCGTCCAAGGGTTACAGGTTCCCAAATATGGCCAATTCCCTTTTTGAGGCTTTTGAACAGGTCTATAGAATCAGCACTAAATCCGGTACTGCTTGGAACCACCGCGAAACTTGGACAATGGTTACATTGAATTGCTATACTCATAAAAATGACTCCTTTAATTTTTCTGTTATGCTTTTAAAAAAGATTTCGTTTTTGAAATGACGCAATTTTTCAATGGTTTCCCAAGCGTCCTCACTCTCCATTCCCTCTGGTTTTTGTTTGAAAACATCTATGTCCAATATTATAGGAACAAAATCCGGGTTTACAATTTGTTCAAGCGCTTGAGTAATTATAGCAGTAGCCCCTATGGATGGAGCATGTATAACAATGCGTGTTAGAAAGCTGCTTACTCCCTGTGGTAATCCTTCAGGAACAGTCGGCGGAGCAGTTAAATATTCGCTAAAATCCCTAATTGGAAGAGGAATCGCAAAATTATTTATATATCTTAAAGCCGCTCTTGTAACCATTTGCGGAGAGGCTATATCTAAATATAACAGCCACAATCTATAAGCCTCCTCACGAAAATTTTCCCAGGTTTCGTATGGTTTTAATCTACTAAATGTGAAGCCATCTAATCTGGCTTGAACTACCTGCTTTTTATCAGAAGAAATATATAAATAACCATCGATCTTATCCTCAGCAGTTAGCTTTGGGGGCTCTCCCTTTTTAAAATCAAATTTCCCTTCCCACCTCATGCGTTCTTTTCGTTCAGGATATTGGCTAGCGATTGCATCGTATATTGAATTTAACTTATTAACCGTATAATCGTCCGCCAATTTGACGCGGATATCAATCAAAGCCTCCGTAATCGGGGCCTTTGGCAAAACAGAATATTGGGCCACTATTATTACCTCAAAAAAATCTTAAAGCTATTATATCAGCAAAAAATTTTTTGTGTGCAAAAAAATATTCAATTCCCGCTTTCCGGGAGGTCTTCCGAAAGGGCGTTGCGCTGGAAGGAAAGGCCAGTCGATAGTTCTTTCCAGAAAAGGTCTGCCTGGGCGAAGGGGAAATAAAGAATTTGGGGTTCTTTAAGTTCCACCTGACAATCCTTGAGCCAGGCCCGGGCTTTGCGGCTACCCTGTGGAATCAACGCCCCGAGGATGACCGGCCCCATTTCCTGCGCATCTCTCTCAGGAAGGCTTCCTCCTGCGGTGAAGGGATGGGAGCCATCTGGAAAAGATTCAGCTTTGACCTCTGGCTGGAGGAAGGTGAGGCGGCTTCCCAGATTGTGTACGAGCTGGGGGTTACGAAACTTCACGGCCGGAATGTAAAAATAGATGGGTCTTCGGGCTTCCCGCTCGGGGTTTACAACCCGCGGCGGGGGGGCCAGCTGGTAAAGGGCAGCCATATTTTCAAAGCGCTCGGCAGCTGATTCCATAATCGTCTTAAATCGCCAAAAGGGGACCCACAGCAATTTTTCAGTCGAATGGCCGGGGCGAGGAGGAATGGTAAAGTATCCCATTTCTACCCACTCCCCGTTTCTTTCTCGGAAAAGGCGCCGGCAGGTCGGGCAAAAATGGAGCACACTTAAGGGTCGGAAGGGAAATTCCCAGCCACAGTTCGGGCAGCGGAAGGGAAGGAAGCAGATTTGGCTGAAGGTGAAGGACTTGCGGCTCTCTTCTCCTGCCAGTTTCTGTGGAATCGGAGAGCCATCCGGCAACACGCTTATTACGCTTCCTCCGAGCGCGTCAATTAGAACGACATTTCGCTTCTGTCCTTGTTCAATCTCCAGGTACCAGAGGGGGGAAAATATCACCGAAAAACTTCTTCCTACCAGGCGATGGAGGATCACTTCGGGAACCAGGCCTTCTGGTCCGAGAATAATCTGAGAGAAGCCCTCGGCTTCGGCCTGGGCCAGCCCCAGGGGGACTTCCAGGGGAAGAAAGGCATTCCTCTGCTCCAGGTGTTCCGGGCCAAATGGTTGAAGAGGAAGGGCTTGGGCACGAAGTCCCAACGTGTTCAGCCCTATTTCGATACCCTCGTATCCCGCTATGGTATGGTCCAGGACCCGGCTTAAGAGAACCTTCAACCGCTCCATCGGGGGAGGGACCCCAGCTTGTATTTCAACTTTCATCGCCTTGAGCCCAAAAATCCAGCGGTACACCATTCCCTGCATGCGCCAGAAAGGAGCGTAGAAAAGGAAGGTCTGAAGGATCCGGAAGGAGAGTTTTCCTGCACCTCTCAGGGCTTCTAACGCCTTGGCCTTTGCTTCTTGGGCATCGGGTATCTTAGGCGGAATCACGTACCGCAGGACCCCTTCCCTTCCAGCTACCAGAAGGGAAGAGCCACAGAATTGGCACCGGATAACCTGTGTTTCTTCCAAAAAATCGATGTCCCCGCGGCACTGGGGACAATGGATCAAAATCCTGACTTTTGATTCCGCGGGAAAATTCATTCTATTCTATTGGGACACAGATGAACACAGAAAATACAGATATAGAAAAAAGAATATAATCTCCATTACCTGCTTTCTGTCCTTAGTGTTGACTCTTCCTGCTGTTGGCCTTGCGCATCTGATCTTATCTGAGTATATCTGTGTAAATCTGTGTCCAATGTTTCTATAATTTCTCCCCGCATTGGTTGCAGAAAACGGCTTCTGGCAGAGCTTTTGCTCCGCATTTGGAGCAGGAGCGTTCCGTTTTTTCCACTTTGGCCCCGCAGACCATGCAGAAGGTGGCTTCCAGGGGAAGATCTTTGCTGCACTTAAGGCACTTGTTGAGCTTGAGGATCTGATGACCGCAGGAGGGGCAGAACCGGGCTTCGAAAGGAATTTTGGAAAAACATTTGGGACACTCGAGTTTCTTCCGGCTGGGAGTCGGTTTGCTTCCTTCTTCCATACTCTTCATTAAAATGCCCGGGAGCATCATGCCCAAGCCAGCTCCTACGCCCAGGCCCATCCCGGAGGCAGCAGCAGCTCCAACGCCTACTCCTTCAGCTTTGGCCGCATCGCCCATAGCCTTGGCAGCCTTGAATTTCAAGAAAGAATCTAAATCTCCGACGGCCTGCATGCCGCTCCGCTCATCGATCATCCGCTGGACTTCATCCGGAGGAGTTATGTTATTTATGAAGAGATCCACCAGCTCTAAGCCATACTTCTGAAAGTCCTGTCCCACTTTGGCCTTCAAAGCAATGCCAAATTCGTTATAATGACGAGGCAGCTCGAAAATGCTCTTGAGGTTCTCTCCCAACTGGTCATTCAAGCGGGAGACAATCACATCCCGTAGGTAGTCGGAGATCTCCTCAGTGGAGAATATGCCCTGGGTTCCGATCAGGGTATTGATGAATAAAAGAGGCTGGATGATACGCATGGTGTAATTCCCAAAGGCCCTTAGCCGTACTACCCCCAATTCCCCATCTTTAAAGGCCACTGGCTCCTGAGTTCCCCACTTCAGATGAGTAAAGACCTTCAAATTGGTAAAGAGTATTTCTATCCGAAATGGGCTCTTGAAACCGAAGGGCAAGCTCAGGACCTTCGTCAAAATGGGAAGGTTCATGGTAGAAAGAGTGTGGCGGCCTGGTCCGAGGACATCATACCCCTTGCCATCCCGAAAGAAGACCGCCGCCTGATTCTCCCGGACAATGAGTTGGGCTCCAAACTTGACTTCAGCGGAACCAGACTCCGGGATCCGGTGGACCATCTCTTGACCGGTATCGTCGAACCACTCGATTACTTCCAGAAACTGGCTCATGCCTTCCTCCTCGTTTGCTCAATCCTGCTTCCTTTCCCAGGCCGGGCCATAAAGTCATTTCGCTCGCGGAATTTCTTTCCCAGATTATCCAGGAGATGAAAGGTTTCCTTTACCGTCGTTTTCCATCCCTCGGGAGGCGTTTGTACGCTGATCGCCCCGACTTTGGACTGAATTCCATCCAAGTCATCCATGAGCGATAGGTCAACGGCATAAAGCTGATCCAGCTCTTCTTCCCGTATTTTCTCCACGTCAAAGATTCCGGCATACCCATAGTTGGCATACCGGATGGTATCTGCCACTTGCTGAATCCGGGAGGAAAGTCGGTCCAGGTCCTCCAGATAGACGAATTCGCCCTTTTGGCTCACGTCTAAGACCGTGCTTGCAAGCTGAGAGCGAACATCCTGAAGACGGGAAGCCAAATGCTCCCGCAGGCGCTTATCAGTCTCCCGCCGGTGTTCCCGGTCCCGGTAAGTGCGGACTCCAGGGATTCGAGCCAGCCAACTCTCCACCCGATCCGAGAATCCTTTTGGAGCAGCCACTCAGTCTCCTTTCTTCCAAAGGGTAGGCTGGGCTCAGAATTCGGAGGATAGGCCCGCCTGCCGCTTTGACATAAAGGGGGTTGAAAACTTTAAAGTTTTATCGGCCGGGGAACTGGAAAAATGAAATCGGCCCCTGGCCCCCGGCCCTTCGGCACAACTAACGATTTTGTCCACTTATTTCTGGGACACGACACTAAGGCATTTGTAAATTTCTCGCTGATGGGATGCTGGAAACCTCTTTACCACAACCCCAGAACTTTCCACATTCTAATTCTTGTTCCAGGCCTCTCTCAACAGGGAGATAACCTCCTGATCCGTCAGATCATACCAGTCCTCGTATGCCTCCGCCACAGCAAAAGGGGAAAAAGTTCTGATATTTAAACAGTAGATTTCATCAACCATGGGCAAGAGCCTGTTTACGGTATCCCCGGGAGCGGTGGGCACAGCGATGATGATCTTATGGGCCTTTCTTTTTTTGATGAATCGGATGGCCTCAGCCATCGTAAAGCCAGAGGCCAACCCATCATCCACCAAAATTACAGTCTTACCGCTTAGATCAGGGAAACCTCTTCCTCTGCGAAACCTCTGGTTTCTCGACCCCACTATTTTTTTCGTTTTTTCGACCTGCTGATCAATTTCTTCTTTCGTTAGGTTCAATCTTTCCAATAAGTCCTCATTGAAAATGACTTCTCCATCTGGCCCGACAGCTCCGAACCCGGCCTCTGGATTCGTAGGGATCTGGATTTTTCTCACGATCATGAGGTCCAGGGGAAGGTTCAGAACTCGGGCAATTTCCAGGGCTACGGGCACACCTCCTGCCGGAATCGCTAATACCATCGCCTCTAAGGATACAGAATTAGAAAGTCTTCGAGCCAGCAATCTTCCAGCCTCCATTCGATCCTGAAAGACATATCTCTTATTGCGTAAATTTCGATCTTCTATGAGTTTCCCCATTTTCCAGCGCGGCGAAATTTGGGATCGATTAACTGCCTATGGGATATTTACCCGTTTTCTCGATAAAAGGCAAGACGAGCAGCCAGGGTAAGGTTAGACGCTGGGGGTCACGAAAATGGCTGAGACCGATGGTCATGGCTTCGTGGCCAGCAGCGGGCTGGTGGCGATATGTGCCCAGGAGGCGGTCCCACCAGGGCAGGTTGAAACCGAAATTGCTGTTGGTTTCGCGGATGACCACAGAATGGTGCACCCGGTGCATCTCCGGGGTAACCACCAAAAGGCGCAGCCCACGGTCGAAGCGGGCAGGGAGGTAAACATTGCCGTGGTTGAACATACTGGTGCCATTCAGGAGGATCTCGAATAGAACCACGGCCAGAGCAGAGATTCCCATTAGGGCCACCACGGCTATCTTAATGCCCATGGACAAGATGATCTCTACGGGATGAAAACGGACCCCGGTAGTCACATCAAAATCAAGGTCTGTATGGTGCATCATGTGCAGGCGCCACAGTGCTGGAACGGCGTGAAACATGACGTGCTGAAGGTAGATGACCAAATCCAGACATATCACGCCGAGCACAACAGAAACCCAGTATGGCAGGGCAAAATCATTGAATAGACCCATATGGCGCTCTTCGACAAAGAGAGCCACAGAAACGGCTGTGGCGGGGAGCAACAGGCGCAGCGCCAGGGTATCGATGAAGACGATGCCCAGGTTGGAAAACCAGCGAATCGTCTTGGAGGTACTCAGGGGTCGGCGCGGGGCCAGATGTTCCCAAAAAGCCATCACGCCCAGGATCCCGAGGAAAAAAGTAAGCCGGATGGCAGCTTCGTGTTCCAGGAGGAAATCATTCATAAGCGCACTCATCTTTCCAGATCCTGGCTGCGAGATCCGATCCAGGCTCCGAGGTCACCTGATTCATATTTTAAAGGATTTTGAGGCTGTTGGATAGCTAGCCCTTGGAATCCTCTATCAGCCAGGTTTCCTGGCAATGGATCTCGGGCAACTGGGCGGGGCCTTTGGCGTGGGGTTTTAAGAATCGGGCTTTTCTGAATTTTATTAGAGAAAAAATAGACCATTGGTCGAGGGGTTCGAGCTTTAATGAAGGTGAGGGTGGGTTTAATTGGAACCGAAAGCGAGGAGAGCAGCAGATGAAAAGGCCGCTCTCCCCGAAGAAGTATTAAAAGCGGATGTTTAAAGCCACGAATGGGCCATTGAGTTTGAAATCGAAAGAGTTATCGTTATATTTGACATCGACTCCAAAATAGCGGTACCCTCCGGAGATCCCGACGTATTTGATGGGGTTGATATTCAGACTACCTTCGGCGTCAATGATGTTTCCGTATTGCCCTAAGGGGATACCCGAAATTTTGGCAGTTAAATTTGCCCATCTAAACGGGTAAAGGCGGCCAATCAGGCCAATCATGGGGATGGGGATAGTTCTATCTTCCTTTTGGTCAACGAAGCCCGGAGCCTTCAATTCGACACTCACGTTAGCTACCAGCACATCGATCCCCGCTCCTAAGAATCCCGCCTTGCCGGCGAGGAAATCATATTCATAGCCTATCTTGTAGAAGTTGAGGTCTAATTTAGACTGGACCGGCGTACCCGCTGTATAAGTGGTTCCGGAAAACTCTATGGTGCGGGTGATCGTTTTTTCCGCTTCCCACTTCATCGGAAGGTAAGAGAGGTTGAATTTATGTTTCTTGAAAAACTTGATCTGGAAGCGCCCTTCGGCGAAATTCTTCCGATCGTCGAATCCTAAATCGTCCACCAACTTTATCTCATTACCCAAGAGATTTTCCACAACTTTTACCGTAGAATCCAATTTGGGCATCCAGTAGCGGCCCTCAATTTCAATGTTGTAATCTTCTCCTACCTGGCTCCAGGACAAGACCGGCCAGACCAAAACCAGAGCCAGAAGCAGCGCAACGCACCCACCCTTTTTCATAAATTCCTCCTCTTGAGTTTAATTTCGACTTCTTCTAAAGCAGGATAGTCTGCCCCAACTTTTCTGAGTTTGAGAGAGAAGCTGGCCCGGAGAGAAGGGGAGAGCCCGCGGAAGAGAAAAAAGACCAGAGATACACCCGTGACGTCGAGAAGAACGTCTGTTATGGAAGCATCGCGGCTGGGGAGGAAGGACTGATGGAACTCATCTAAGATGGCCACTGCGGCGGCGATCAGACCGGCAAGGATATACCGCAGTGGCGAGTTTGTTTTTTGTCCGGGGCATAAAGTCAGAATAAGAAGAAAAGTTAGGATTGCGTAAAGTGGAATGTGCAGAAGGCTGAAAGGATTAAAAACACTGAGGCGGGAGATGAATGGCGAATCTGCCCCGCAAAAAATTCCGAAGATAAAAAACCCGGAAAGTGTGGCGTAAAAATAGTTCATCATTTCAGCTCAAAAGGCTACCCAATTTCTGAGTAAGAAGAATCCTCTTTGCCCTTATCGGAGTCGGACTCACTTTCCCTAACATGGTTTTTCACGGTTTGTCAAATCAAAAAAGGGAAAAACCCTTGCAGCCTATTTATTATCGTTAAGGGATATTAAGAAGATGACCTTTGTTTCGGCAAGAATTTTCTGGGTCGGGCGCGAAATGGGCGGGAAGAAAGGCCTTGACAGGTTCTGCTTTTGGAAATAGAGTAAAGACCAAAATGACCTTTCGCATTTGAATCCCCTTAAAAATTTATTTTTCATCAACAAGATAAAGTGCGGTGATCGCGAAGAAGAATATTCAGGGGAAGTAAACGCCGAAAGGGGGGATGGAAAAGGGGGGAGAGAAGCTTTTAACAAACTGCGGAAAATTTCTTGCTTAGAAAGGAGGAAGATATGCGACGATCTTTTGTGCTCTGGATAGTTCTCAGTGCAGCCGTATTGGCTTTCTTGTTTCCGCCAGCCGTCAACGCCCAGAAGAAGCCAATTCTTGTAGGATTTCCGATGTTCCTCACCGGTGGAGGGGCCCTTTTTGGCCAGCCTTCCAAGGTAGGGGCTGAAATGGCGGTAAAAGAGATTAATGAAAAAGGGGGGGTCCTGGGCAGCCCCCTGGAGCTTTTGGTCCGGGATTGTAAGGGAACCCCGGATGAGGCCACCCGGGTAGCTAAGGAGCTCATCCTGAAAGAAAATGTGCAGTTTCTGGTAGGAGGCCTTACTGCGTCCCAGGGACTGGCTCTTTCCGAGGTAGCCAAGACAGAGAAGATCCTCTACATTGCCCCCATCTCCAAGACCACGGCCATGACTGAACCGGGGAAGCTCCATCCTTACGTTTTCCGGAGCGCGGCCAACACCAATACCGAGGGGCGGAGCGCCGCGGTCTTTTTGGCCAAGAACCCCTGGAAAAGGGTCTATACCCTCGGGCCAGATTATGAGTTTGGCCAGATGGTGACCAAGGCCTTCGTGGAATGGATTAAGAAGATCAAACCAGAAGTGGAGATTGTTGGTCAGGGATGGCCGAAACTGGGGGAGGCGGACTTTACCCCCTTTATTACCGCCGCCCTGGCTACAAAGCCGGAGGCTGCCTTCTTCTCTCTCTGGGGTGGCGATTTTGTGAATTTTACCAAGCAGGCGAGACCCTATGGATTCTATGAAAAGGTTAAGGTTGTATCTGCTGGCGAGGCAGGGTCTCCTGAGACAGCCATCTCGTTGAAGGATGACCTGCCTTTAGGGATCACCACGAACGCTTATGATCTTTTTTACTATCCGGACACCCCGGAACATAGAGCTTACGTAGAGCGCTTGAAGGCATATACCAAACAGGAATACCCTCCAAGCTGGGCCATTACAGGGTACATTGCCGTTCAATTCTTGGCCGAGGCCATCAAGAAGGCAGAGTCCACAGATACCATGAAGGTTATCAAGGCCTTAGAAGGCTTAACGATTAACACTCCCATCGGGAAGCAAACCATGCGCGCCAAAGATCATCAGGCCAACCGCGGCCAATTCTGGGGGACGACTGCCAAGGTCCCAGAATATCCATTTCCCATTTTGCGCCCGGTGGAGTACATCCCAGCGGATAAACTGATGGATTAGCTCATGATGGCCTTCTCCGGCAGGCCTCTTAGAAGCCCTGCTCGCCTTCAGGGTGAGCAGGGCCTGGAAGAGACTTTTAAAGAATGCATCTTCCCGATCCGTCCTTTCTTCTGATCCAGTGTCTGAGTGGCCTTACCTTTGCCATGTTCCTTTTTCTTATCGCCTCAGGGCTCTCCCTGATTTTCGGGATCCTCCGGGTCCTGAATTTTGCCCATGGCTCCCTCTACATGCTGGGAGCTTACCTCACTTATTTTTTCGTTTCCCGTTTTGTCGATACCCCCGGCCAGTTCTGGTGGGCGGCGATTTTCGGGTCCCTTTCCGTTGCCCTTCTGGGAGGGGTCATTGAAAGATTTTTTCTCAGACAGCTTTACATCCGCGAGGAACTGAATCAACTCTTATTTACTTACGCCCTGGTTCTTCTGATCAGCGACTTTGCCAAAATCGTCTGGGGAACAGGACAGCTTTCCGTCTCTCGGCCCCCTCTCCTCAAGGGAGCCGTTCCCATCCTCGATCAATACTTCCCGGAATACAATATCTTCATTATCCTCCTCGGTCCGGGCATCGCCCTTCTTTTTTGGTTTGTTCTCCACCGCACCCGCTGGGGAAGGTTCATCCGGGCTGCAGCCTTAGACCGGGAGATGCTCGGGTCCTTAGGGGTTAATGTGAACCGTTTATTCACGGTTGTTTTCACCATCGGGGCCTGGCTGGCGGGTTTAGGAGGAGCTTTGGTCTCTCCCACGGCGGCTATTGTTCCGGGGATGGATGTAGAGATTATTATCAATGCCTTTATTGTGGTGGTGATTGGAGGGTTGGGGAGTTTTTGGGGGACATTACTCGGATCGCTCGTTCTGGGCCAGGTGATTTCTTTCGGCATTCTGGTACTTCCCCGGCTCTCGATGGTTTTTATCTATATCCTGATGGCTGCGGTTCTTATTCTTCGCCCGTGGGGTCTTTTGGGAAAACCCCTGCAACGGTAAAGAAATGTCCAAGGAAAACTGGTTCCTGATCGTCATCATCATGCTCCTGGCCCTCCTTCCTTTGAGTGAGTCCCGCTTTTATATCTTTTTGGGCACAGATATTCTGATCATGGGCCTTTTTGCGGTAAGCCTTAACCTACTATTAGGCTACACGGGGTTAGTCTCTTTTGGCCAAGCCGCCTATTTTGGGGTCGGCGCCTACACCTGTACCTTACTGATGAAAAAAGCCTCCATCGCTTTTCCCTTGGCCTTCATTGGCGCGGCGATTTTCGGGGCGATTATCGCCTTCATCATCGGTTTTTTCTGCATCCGTCTGACCAAGATATACTTCGCCATGTTGACTCTGGCCTTTTCCCAGATTATCTGGGCCATTGTCTTCAAATGGAATTCTCTCACTGGCGGCGACAACGGCATCATTGGAATTCCCTTTCCCCAGCACTTGGACTCTCCCACTCGATTTTACTACTTCACTCTGGTGATCGTCGTCTGTTCTTTTTACATCCTCCGCAAGGCGATGGATTCACCTTTCGGAAGGATGCTGACAACGATTCGCGAGAACCCAGAACGAACGGAATTTATCGGGATCAATGTGAAGTTATTTCAGCTCTTTGCTTTTATGCTCTCGGGCTTTTTCGCGGCCATTGCGGGAGCGCTGTTTGGCATATTCAACCATAGCATTTTCCCGGATTTGCTCTTCTGGCCTCAGTCGGCAGAAGTCCTTATCATGGCCATCTTGGGGGGGATGTACAGCTTCTTCGGCCCCCTGGTTGGAGCGGCGGTCATGCTCTACTTGAGGATGCTGGTCACTTCTTATACCCAATACTGGCCCCTGATTATGGGGTCGATCCTGGCCCTGCTTCTCTTCTTCTTCCCGGGGGGAATCGTGGGGTTTCTGAAAAGTCAGCGGATATTTGCCAGGGGAAATCGGTGATGCTGACCGTCGAAAAAGTGAAGAAGTCCTTCGACGGATTCGTGGCCGTGAATGGGGTTAGCTTCAGAGTCCATCAAGGAGAGATCTGTTCCATCATCGGCCCCAATGGAGCAGGGAAGACGACCCTTTTTAATTTGATCACTGGCCACCTTCCGGCCGATGAGGGGAAATTAACCTTTAAGGGAATGGACATCACCCACCTGCGCCCCTACCAGATCTGCCGGCTGGGAATGGGCCGCTCCTTCCAGAGAACCAACATCTTCCCCCGCCTGACGGTCTTCCAAAACATCCAGGCTGCGGTCTTGGCTCATCGTGGAAAAAGCTTCAATTTTTACCAGCCCGTGGAATCTTTTTTCCAGGAGGAGACCCAGGTTCTCCTAAAGATGGTTGGTTTGCAGGATTATGCGGAAACTATAAGTGGGTCTCTCTCCTATGGCTTCCAAAAGCAGCTCGAGTTGGGGATCTCCCTGGCCAGTGAGCCTGAATTGCTTCTCTTAGATGAGCCCACTGCCGGGATGTCTGCCCAGGAAACCCACCACACCATCGAGCTGATCGGACGGATCACCCGGGAAAAAGGGCTTACCCTTCTTTTCACAGAACACGATATGGAGGTGGTCTTCTCGATCTCTGAAAGAATCATGGTGCTGCATCAGGGTCGGCTGATTGCCGAGGGATCTCCAGAGGAGGTCCGGAACAACCCGGATGTCAAGAAAGTCTACCTGGGGGAAGGACGTTGATCTTAGAGGTGAACAATATTTACACCTCTTATGGGTTGAGCCAGATCTTGTTCGGGGTCTCTCTTCAGGTTGCCGAAGGAGAGATTGTTTCCCTCCTGGGTAGAAACGGGGTGGGTAAGACCACGACCCTCCGATCTATTATGGGCCTCGCCCCACCGAGTTCTGGGTCCGTCAAGTGGAAGGGGGAAGAGATTGCCGGAAAATCTCCGTACCAGATCGCCCGGCTGGGGATTGGTTTCGTCCCTGAGGACCGACGCATCTTCTCCGACCTGACAGTTTGGGAGAACCTGGATGTGGCCATCAAAACTTCTGCCGCCAGGGGGAATTTCTGGACTCTGGAGAGGGTCTTTGAACTCTTCCCAGCGCTGAAGCCAATTCAAAACCGGAGGGGGGGATTTCTTAGCGGGGGAGAGCAGCAGATGCTCACCATCGCCCGGACCCTCATGGGGAACCCTGACCTTCTCCTGCTGGATGAACCTTCCGAGGGCTTAGCTCCCATCGTCGTGCAACAGCTCGGCGAGCAGATCATGAAGCTCAGGCAGGAGGGGATGACCATTCTCCTTTGCGAACAGAATGCCAGATTTTCCCTGGATTTGAGCGACCGAGTGTATATCCTGGAGAAGGGAGAAGTGCGGTATCAGGGAAGCGTGGTTGATTTCCGCAGAGATGAGGAAGCATATAAAACATATTTGGCTTTGTAATTCAGGATGCTGATACTTTAATACAGAGGAGGTGGATTTATGGTAAAGTTGGTGGCGATGTTTAACCTTCCCCCGGGTACGGACGAGGCTGAATTTGAGAAATATTTTGTCAAAAGGCATGCCCCCGATGCTGCCAAAATCCCAGGGCTGAGAAAGTATAGCATAGGGAAGGTGGTTGGATCCCCAGCGGGGCAGCCGGCCTGGTACCGGGTGAATGAGCTATGGTTTGACAGCGTGAAAGCTGCCCTGAAGGCGTTTAGCTCGCAGGTGGCCGTGGATGCTACGAATGACCTGATGCCCCGGGTGAAAGACTTTAGCCCAGTCTTCGTAAAAGACCAGGAGGTAAAGTTGCCCCCCAGACCAAAGGCAGCGAAGAAAAAAGGAGGGAAGAAACGATGAGCAAAGCGAAAATAACTTGGCTGGGTCATGCCTCCATTAGAGTGGAATCAGCAGGGAAAGTTGTCTTCTTCGACCCCTGGATTCAGGATAATCCGGCCTGCTCCCTCAAGCTTAATCAGATCAAGAAAGCCGATGCGGTCTGCGTAACCCATGGCCACATCGACCATATTGGAGATTCCATTGAAATCGTCAAGATGACCGGCGCTGCCTTTATCTGTAGCCCCGAGATTGGAATGTACGCGGAGAAATATGGGGGGATCAAATACGATGAAGGTTCAACCCCGCTCAACATCGGAGGAAGCTGGGAGACCGATGCTTTCACGATCACCATGGTGAATGCGGCACACACCTCGGATATTATGGGGGAGGAATACAAGAAAGAAGGGAGATTGACAGCCGGGTCAGGCTCTGTTGGGTATGTAATCGAGTTTAGAGAAGGGCCCGCCATTTATTATGGAGGCGATACTGGAGTTTTTGGGGATATGGCCATCATCCGCGACCTTTACAGTCCGGATATTGCCATCCTTCCGGTTGGCGGGAAATACACCATGGGTTACCGGGAGGCAGGTTATGCTGCCTCCCTGATCCACCCCAAATTATTCATCCCCATCCATTATGACACCTTCCCCAATCAGAAGCTGAATTTGAACAAGCTTGTGGAAGAAGTAAAAATCCGGGCCCCCCATGTGACCGTAGTTCGCTGGAAGCCAGGAGATACATTTGAATACAAAGCCTAACGAGCTTCGTAAATCCCCCCTTTGCCAAAGGGGGGCAAGCCCTGAACCGCTCTGGTTCAGGGCAAGGGGAAATTTTTCCCGCCAAAGGCGGAACCACTAAAATTACCTGGTCAACTGGCTTTGGGATTTTTTTCAATTTACCCATAGAAGATCTCCCTAAGATCTACAGTAAATGGGCAAGTCATGGGGATCAGCCAATTCTGCAGAGGTCTCCATGCCGGAAAAGATTGATGTTACCTGGCAAGGGAGGGAGCGGAATTTTTAGACGAGTAAAGATTTCTAATGTTCAATACAACTTATATATCGGGCTGTCTTTCCCAAAATTAATAATCAACGGCGTCTGGCTGTGGCCGATTTCTTTTGCTATGTCCATGGTCATCTTCTTTGAATATTCACCAAGCCCTATAACACTGACCTTTCCATCTTTATACTTGTCGGCCTGTTTGTTGTTGTTAAGTCCATCCAATAACGTATAGGTGAAAAGTCCATTGCCTTTATATCCATCCATCGCCGCTTGTTTGTCACTGGCCGATGCGTAAATGTGCAGCCCCATTTTCTTGGCAAGAACTGACATCCTGGCATCGTATAAGCCGCTTATGATGTAGTCCACCCCACCAGCATGGCAAGTGTCAAAGATGAACAACTGGCTCAACGATTTTATCTTCTTGGAGGCCTCCACGATCTCATTGGAGCTGATCATGCTGTTCTCACTCATGGTACCGTTATAGTCATGGGTGAGCATATAGTACTGGTTTTGTAAAAGCACCCCATGGCCTGCCACAAAGAGGATAAAACTGTCGTTTGGTTTAATCTTCTGAGAGAGTTCATTGATTTTGCCGATAATGTTCGCCTTGGTTGCTTCTCTGTCTGTCAATAGCTCATAGCGGATGTACTGGGGTTTATATAATGTGGCTGACTGCACCTTCAGTTTTTCCTCCAGCTCTTTTGCATCCTTTACTGCATACTTCAGAGTGATGGTCCTATCCTTGTACTGGTCAATGCCTATAGCCAGGATGTAAATATGGGGATCTTTAGGTTTTAGCTTTGAATTAAAGCTGATCGTATTCATATAGCTCTGGACAGTGTTGCTGCTGTTAAAGGCCGTGATGCTGATCTCGTTATCCCCAGGGATGGCTTCCACTTCCTGGCAATCTTCAAAGACCTCTCCCTTGGATTTGCTAGATATCGGGAGCGAATCAGCCTTACCTTTTACCGTTACACTTCGCATGTCCTCATAGATGGCCTTGCTGTTCAGTGCTGCCAGCCGCGTCTTATCAGCGGTAGATCTGGCAATCTCTTTATAATATCCATCCGATTGGATAAGCTTGCCGTTATGGAAGAGACGAACCTCGCCAATGCCACCTCCGGCGCTCTTGGCCTGATAGCATACCTTTACCTTGGCCTTGTCTGTATCGGCGAGCTTGGAAGTGAACTCTACTAAAGGTGGAGGCGCTTTAATGGCATCTTCCATTGTGATGGTAACGAAACCGCTTATATCCTCGCCTCTTAATTTTGCAGCAACTATGTCCGGGCGGTAAAAGACATCATAGAATTGCTTAACCGTGAAGATATTATTGTCTACCTTAACGCTCAAATACAGGTCGCCCTTTGGAGACGAATTGTAGTAGCCTTCAGAAGTAATGACCATCCACTCACCATTTCCAAATCCAACCATCATGGCAATCTCTTCTCCTGAAGATACATTCCAGAGCCTTATTGAGGCATCTCCACCTCCCGATAGAATATATCTGCCGTTATGGGAAAAAGCCACTGAGATAACCCCACCTGAAAGGCCTAAATGCCCTGTAAATGTCCTTACCTCTTTTCCCGTGGCAATATCCCAGAGCTTTATTGTAGCATCGCCCATGCCGCCTCCTGACAGGGCATATCTGCCGTCGGGAGAAAATGCTACTGAGAGAACCCCACCAAACTTTGAACGTCCTGTGAATGTTTTAATCTCTTTTCCCGTGGCGATATCCCAGAGCTTAAGAGCGGGACCTCCGCCTCCTGAAAGGGCATACCTGCCGTCAGGGGAAAAAGCAACGGAGCGAACCCACCCCCCCTCTGTAAGACCTGAATGCCCTGCATATGTCCTTATTTCTTTTCCGGTAGAGATATCCCAGAGCTTGAGTTTACCATCCACACCTCCCGATAGGGCATACCTGCCATCAGGGGAAAACGTTATTGAGAGAACCCCACCACCCATACCCATAAAACCCGGATGGCCTGTGAATGTCCTTACCTCTTTTCCTGTGGCAATATCCCAGAGCTTGATAGTAGTATCAAGGCTTGCTGAGATGGCATATCTGCCATCGGGGGAAAAAGCTACAGATTGAACCGCGCCTATAAGGACTGAATGTCCGGTGAATGTTCTTATCTCTTTTCCTGTTGCCATATCCCATAGCTTAATGGTGGCATCATGACTCCCGGACAAGGCATATCTGCCGTCAGGGGAAAAAGCAACGGAGTTAACCACTCTCGAATGCCCAGTAAATTGCCTTATCACCTTCCCTGTTAAAATATCCCATAGTCTAAGGGTCTTATCATGGCCTCCGGACAAGGCAAACTTACCATCAGGAGAAAAAGCTACTGAGATAACAAAATATGCCTGACGGCTTAACTCCATAGACAGCCCCGCACTTTTTAAATGAACTTTTGGAGTTGCCGTGCACGAGACAAGGAAAACTGCAAAAAGACCCATTAAGACCTTTGATTGTGCAAACATATTTTGCCTCTTTGATTATTATTATTTTCTAACGAACTGGGGTCAGGACTTGAACCACAATCCTTATAAGCCTGATAAATCACGCCTCCCTAACAAAATCTGTCCCCTCAAAGTGGTGGTGATTATCCATCAGACAGTTAGCATGGCAAAGCCAGTGGAACCTTGCGATGACTTCCAGCTCTCCTTTAATTTCGGATAAAAACTCAGGAAACTCAACAAGGAATTATCTTGACAGGGATGAAGGAAAATGGATAATGAAAAACAATTTATAAGTAGCTAATATCAAAAGAAAAGGCAGGATATGTTACGTATAGCACCTACAAAGGGTGAGGAGGAGGCCATTTCTTGGACTGAAGATTATGGGTTGAAATTTACCTGGGTCATATCCGCTTGCCTTTCCTAATTGCCGAACCCCTACCATCGCCCGGGACACTTCTCCAGTGCCAGTGCCCTGTGATCTTTTCAAAGTCTCACTTCAGCCCCGCCTTGCGCAAGGCAGCTGACAGCCGCTCTATGTCGGCTCCCTTATAAGATAATCGTTTTGTATAGGAATCGATGGTGAATTTGGGATCAATGCCTAAAACCACCTTCACGGCAGCGGTAGCCTCCGAATCGCGACCCATTGAACTGTAACATGCTGCAAGATAAACATGGCCCTCTAGAAAATTGGGGCTCACCTTCAGCGCCTTTTTATATGTCAATATGGATTCATCGTACTGCCCCGTCATAAAATAGGCGCGGCCTAAGGTAGCAAAAGGAGCGGCACCAGGGAACGGGCTAAGCCGTAACGACTTTTTCGCATAGAAAACACTTTCCTCCCACCTGCCTACGCTGCCTAAAATCCCTCCCAAAATCATATACGCGTCCGACGAATTGGGATTAAGAGCAACAGCCCGTTCCGCCTCGGAGAGGGCTTTATCAGACTGACGTTTCACATTGTAGATTAAGGCTAATAATGAATGGACGCCATCATGCGAATCGTCAATAGCGAGAGCTTTTTCCGCCAATTCGAAGGCCATTTGAAGCGATTTAGCGGGAGATTCACTCCACCCACGGAACACTGCACTAGCGTGCAGGTAGCCCAAGTACACATAAGGCCAAACAAACTTGGGATCGAGCACAATAGCTTCCTCGAACAAAGGCCGCGCCTTATCATGATCTTCTTTCGTATGGCGACAAAAGAAACCCTGCGCTTGATAATGTTTTTCAAGGGCTTTCAGGTTGGTCACACCTCTTTTAGTCCAACGACGGGCCTGCTCACCCTCCGTCAGCTCAGCACTCATTCCGTTCATGACATTGATCGTTATCTCATCCTGCAAAGCGAATATATCTTTAAGCTCACGGTCGTATCGCTCGCTCCAAACATGACGACCTGTTATTGCATCGATAAGCTGAGCCGTGATCCGCAGTCTATCGCCTGACTTTTGGACACTACCCTCTAACACATACTGCACACCTAGCTCCTCAGCCACCTGCTGGACTTTCACGGGCTTCCCCTTGTAAGAAAACGACGACTGACGAGCAATCACGAACAGACGTGGATAACTTGAGAGCGTAGTGATAATTTGTTCAGTTAGTCCGTCACTGAAATAGTCTTCTTTTGGATCACCGCTTACATTCACGAAGGGAAGAACCGCAATGGAAGGTCTGTCTGGGAGAGGGAAAGCCATCTTCTCCTTGGAGGCCACCTCCACCCGAGGAGGAGATGGACGAAGGACAAACTGCCAGACGGCTACCACAACGACCAACATAATCAGAACCGCCACCACAGCCAAAATAATTGGCCTTTTCCTTTTGCCCTCCACCCGAACCCCTGCACCCTTTCGTGAAACCGCCGTCTCCGGCTCTATCCGCGCCCGGTAGACTCGAACCGGCTTCGCAATGTTCTTCACCTCGTGCTCCCCCAAGTAATCGTACCTCAACGGCAGCTTGTTCTCGATCTGCTGGTAGGCACTCTCGGAGATGCAAATCCCGCCCGCCTCGGCCAGCCCTTCCAGCCGGGCTGCAATGTTCACCCCATCTCCGTAAATCGAATCCTCCTCCTCGATCACATCTCCCAGGTTGATCCCAATGCGGAACTGTACCCTCCGATTCTCGGGCAGCAAGGCGTTCTTTGCCCGGAGCACCTGCTGGACCTCCACCCCGCACTGCACTGCATCCACCACACTGGCGAACTCTGCGAGAACATTGTCTCCAGGGGTGGAGACCACCCGCCCCCGATGCTGCTGGACGAGGCTCCTCATGACCTCTTTGTAGGCATTCAAGGTCCGCAGGGTCCATTCCTCATCTTCCCCCATAAGGCGGCTGTAACCCTTGACATCCGCACTGAGGATTGCCGTGAGCTTGCGTTTAATCTTATCTGTGGTCATAGGATCATCTCCTTAAGGTTTTAAGGGGGACCGCAGAGAGGCAATTGTTTCACGACACCTTGTCTTTGGATTGGTTTAAGAGCCTCCAAGGGCATAAGAAAATCCCCTGGAGCTTTCGTAGGCACCTTCCGGAAACTCCTTCTCATACTTCCCTCCAGAAGGTTAGGGGTTATGTTGATGAGTTTACTCGGCTACGCGAGGAATTACAATTACTTAAAAATACTCTCAGGCCCCCAGGCAGTCAAGGAAAAAATTGCCTGAGGAAATAGCTTCGGTTTTCAAGCCCGAATTGAAGATTCACGTTTGAAATGGTGTATTCTCGGGGACGACCCTAAAAACAAAAGTACAGGAAGAAATCAATAATGAATTTGACAATGGCCGCATGGTCAATTCCTGACTTTCACATATAAATTTTGCCGCTTGCGAAATTTCTCATTCATTTCGATTAGGTTAAATCGAATCTAATTTTCTCTTACTCCGAAATAAGTATTTTTAAGACCATTTGATCAATGCCGCACTTCATTTGGCAACGTAGCAAGAATCATTGGCAAGGGTTTTAACTCTCGTCGCAACGGATCAAGGGACAATTAACGATCTTCGTTCCATTTGCCAGTCTGAATTCTTGCTTAACCGTTTAGCGATGTGGCCTGTATTTTTGCTAACCGTACAGCAAGACTTTGCCGACTTCTCGCAGTTCCGCCTTGCCCTCTTTGAGTTTCTGTTCTGCCTCTTCCAGAAATCTCATCGCTCGACGGTCATAATACCGTTCACCACAGGTTTGACAAACCAGCGCTTTAACTGAGACATAAACCACGTCCTCGCCGATCTTCAACTCTTCAAGTACATCCTTCATTTGGATATTATCACCATGACAGATTACGCACTTCATTTCTTTCTCCTCCTATAGTTCTCCCATCTCTGCGGATCAGGATGATAGACAGTAATAATAATTGCCTTCTCTTCTTCTCCATCGTATGCGCAAACGGTATGAAGAGGACGATCTGATTGAGTCATCCCAAATAATAGGGCGCTTGGATAGGGTGTGTCTTCAGGATACTCTTCGAGCACTTCGCTGGCGAAAATAGCCTCATATACTTCTTCTTCCCTGATTGCGCCAAATGGTTCTTGTTGCATTTCGCGACGCGCATGGCTTGTATACAGCACGGAATCAAACAGAAAACATTTCTTTATGGTCTGCACCCAATCCACTTTTCCCTGCGTCCCTATCGGCTTTTAATCAATGGTGAAATGTCGCCTCAAATCTGCCTGTCTGTAGATAGCCTAATGAAATTGAGACCCATCCCGCTTTATATGAAATGGGGTTTAATGGTTCGGCACATCTATTCCTCCAACACGGCAGGAGAAAGGACCCTTTCTATAAGTTGTCTATTTTACATTATTTTTCAATTTACTCAGCTTATCATCAAAACTGTAGCATATCAAGAGGATTACTTTGGCTAATTGCCAAATTATTACATATTGTCTTTCTCTGCGACCTCTGCGCTCTCTGTGGTGAAATAATTTTAATAGATAGCATCCGGGAAGGTGCAGACGGAGCGGGGCTTGCCAACCATCAAATACATTTTCGGGGAAGACCAGCCTTCTTCCAGAATATCGTCATCAATCTCGCTGATCACTCCATCATGGATGGCCCAGGAGCGGCCCCGGATGGTTTTTTCGAACCCGGGCTGCCGGAAGGGATTCGAGGATTCGAGTTTTTGGAAGAGGATTCCGCTGGGTTGGAAAGCCTGATGGATGCGCTGCATGCGTTTGAAGCCTTCGAAGTAAGTAAAGCCGCAGCGCTCGTATACAATGACATTGTGGTAGAAAAGTGCCTCCAGGCTAATGGTCTTGATGTCCAGGATTCTGGCGAAATGTTCCAGGCAGGCAATGACTTCCCGGGTCAATCCCAACCCTCTGCGGACCTGTCCTGGAGCCAGGCCAGCCCACAAGGCCCGTTCCTCTTCTCCGAGGTTACGGGAAGCTCGCCCCCAGAGTGTGTCCCGTCCCTGATCGTCGATGTCGATGTTGAATCGTTCTTGCTCCGGGTCATTGACCACCAAAAAGTCCCAATTGAGTTGGGTATAGTCCACGGTATCGGAGAGCTGGATGGAGTAAATGGGGTCCTGATCACCAGGCTTGCGCTTCACTTCGATCATCACGGTCTCTTCCCTTTCCGGGCAGTAGAAGCGCACCAGGCGGGTGCCTTCATAATTGGTAAAAGTGAGCGGGTTGATCTGAAAACGCTTGAAAAGAGAGGGGGGAATGAGCAGCCGGTAAAGGCCCTCTTTCTCATTTTGAGACATATGGTTGATGCGCTGAATCCAAGGCATAAGAAGTGCCAAATACAGTGAAAGTGTCAGTGTCAGTGAAAACCTAAAATATTAGAGTTTAAATAGGCCAAACCTCTTAGTGCTGCCACAATTCCATATTGCTCGTCTTTTCCTGACACTCACACTCACACTGACACTTTTTTTAAAGTAAATCTTCCACCCACTGATTGGCACTCGTTTCCTGATCGATAAGCTTGAGGAACTGGTGAACCTTGAACTCGTCTTTCCGTCCCAGCGAGGGTTTGGCTTTTTCTAACCACTCCATGGTCTGAAAGGTATCCGCCCTGGTCAGGATCAAAGGGAGGGAGTGCTCGTGGGCAACTTTGAGGACAAGTTCGCCAGGGGATTTTCCACCCGTAAGGATGATACCCCCCAGGGCCTTTTCCATCTGACCTGGCTGGCCCAGACCGACCAGAATAATCTTGTTATATACCTGCCTGAAAATTGAAAGAGAGCCTCTCAGGTATTTAGACCCGATGGTAAAGGTCTCGATCAAGTTTCCTCTGTTCTCCAAGCAGCAGAGAATCTGGCCATCGACCAACTCGGAGATGGCGGAGACCGTTAAGGCGGCCAGGATCGGGTCCTGGGGAATGGCTGCCACAGACTTCAACCCTTTTTCCTTGAGGAAAGGAACGACCTTGGTCCTTACGTGGTCCATTCTGTCAGGGGAGACATGATTAATGATGGCAGATTTTACGCGGCCTTCGAGAAAGGAGTTCAATGAGAGCAAGGAGTAGAGGGTCAGGTTGTCTCGCTGGTAGCGGTCCACCAGCAGCACCGAGGCGTCGAATAATTTGACCAGGACACTATCAGAGAGTCCGGAAAACCCCCCTCCAAAGAAGATCTCTTCGGCTCCCATAATCAGGACAACATCCTTTCCGAAAGATATCTTCTGGAAGGCCCCTTTGATTTTCTCGGTCAGCCGCTCGCCCTGGCTCGCCGAAACTTCGGCAATTAAATTTTCGGTGAGCATCACCGGACAGAGCGCTTCTTCCGGTTCTGAGAGGCCTAAAACATCTTTGATGAGGAGAACATCGGAATCGCAAAAACCACTTTCAGCAGAGGTGCCCGTATCTGGAAGCAAGCCATAGGGCTTGAAAAACCCCACCTGTAAACCCTTCTCTTTCAGCTTGACGGCTAAAGCCCACGTGGCCAGGGTTTGGCCGGGTTCGCCGCCAGTGGATCCGATGAAGATCGAACGCATGGTGACCTCCGATGATTCACCGCGGAGAGCGCAGCGAACGCAGAGGATATGGATTTATGAATTTCGTATGGGCAATTCGCGAATGGCCCTTACTTGGCAGCTGAAATGATTTAAGAAAGATGATACCAGAATGGGGGGAGGATGTAAATTAGTGTACTGACACTCTCACTTTCTCGTGTACACCAGGTTGATGGGATGGCATCTGTCGCAGGCCTGGTTGCGTGGATGGGCCTCGTGACAATGGTAGCAGGTCTCCATACGTGGGCGGTTCGACCTGGGAGAGAGTGTATCGTGCTCGATGTTGCGATGGCAATCAATGCACAGAGCTTTTTTCTCGGCATGAAGCCTATGGGAGATCTTCACAATTCGCACGTTCTGCAGGTCGGTTTGCTCGCCCCGGGGGATGGTCCGGTGGCAGCCGAGACAGTTATTGTTCGTCAAGTCGTCGCTGGCAGAAAACTTGCGGGGGATAATCTCAGCCCGGGTTGTGTGGCAACCTATGCAGGTCACGGAAGCGGGATGGATGCGGGAAGGGAGCCACATCGCTGGAGGGCCCTGATTTTGGTGGCAGCTCAGGCAGAAGAAGGGGTGGGTGGTAGTGAACCGGACGAGGCCCAAGCCGGGGATGGCTGTTAGGATCAGGATAATCGCGATGATCAAAGCCCAAGTTCGCTTGGACCATTTCGGCAACGATGGAATTTTCATACCCCGTCCTCGGTATCTTCCGGATCTCAAGCTTTCGTAACAGTCACTTTTGTGTCATTCCAGGCTACCCCACCTGACACCAGGTCGAAATCGGCAAGGATAATTTCGTTGGGGTTTACCCCATTTCCTTCTTTTTCCCACCAGAGCAACGATGTGTCTATGTCGCTACTTTTTTCCTTCTTGGCCCTGGCGATTCTCCCCCACCCCCAATGCCCCAGGCCTTCCGTCAGGGCCACTGCTCGGGGATGGATTCCATGAGTGAGGCGCACTCGGACAACGAGGCTTCCGGCCCTCGATGAGACCTTTACCCAGTCCCCTTGGCGAAGGCCCCTGGCCCGCCCCGCCTCCGGATTCATCCATAAGGAGTTGTTATGCAGAATTTCAGAGAGCCATTTGGCGTTGCCCAGGCGCAAAGTCATTACGTTGGCCCGGTGAACGGTCAGGATCAATTCCTCACCTTTAATCTCTTGATGGCCCTGGATGGGAACATATACTGGGAGCGCAGGTTGGCCTTTTTCCTGAAGCCCCTTGGAGAAGATCTCGAACTTCCCAGATGGAGTAGGGAAGCCTCTCTTCTCGAAAGACCGGTAAACTGGCTTCGCTCCCGGGTCGGACCATACCCCCTCTTTTCTCAGGACTTCGAAACCGCCAGCTTTGGAAAGCCCCGGGATTTTTTCAGCGGTCTTTCTGATGAAATCCTCACTGCTCGGGTATGGAAAGGTTTTTTTAAGATCACCGCCAATTCGCTTGGCTAACTCAATGAAAGTATCGCCGATGGCCATGGATTTGCCCAATGGGGAGACTATGGGCTGCCGGATGCTCACGAAGGGAACAAGGTCCATGGCTGGCCGGGTTTCTAAGTTCCAACTCTCCAGATAAGAAGCCATGGGGAGCAGCAGATCCGCTAAAGCACCAGTTTCCGTAAGATGCGTATCTGCCACCACTAAGAAGGGGACCCGCTGCTCGTCTTTAAGGGTCTTAAGGACCTCAGCCGTGTTGGGGTTGGCATAGGCGGGGTTGGCCATGTAGGAGAAATAGACCTCCACTTTGGCTTTCCCCTCTTTTAGGGCAGCGAGAGCCTGGGCAGAAGAAGAAAAAGGACTCTTTAGTTTGGGCTCACCCACCTCGATCATCCGCGGAAAACAGCATCCGCCCGGAACATCGATATTGCCGACGAGCGCGTTGAGGAGGGCAATGCAGCGCTCATTGAATGTTCCGTTCTGGTGGCCGGTCGCCCCTCGTCCAGTGATGGTGGCGGCGGGCTTTGTTTGGGCAAAATCCGTGGCTAAACGCCGAATGTCTGCTGCTTTGACGCCACTGACCTTCTCCGCTTGTTCGGGGGTGTATTGTTTGAGGTGTCCAGCGAGCTGGGGCAGGGGGAAATTCGTCCAGCGGGTTAGGAATTCTTTATCATGGAGCCCCTGCTGGAGGATGTGGTGGGCCATGGCCAAGGCAATAATCCCATCTGTCCCCGGCTTCACCGGAAACCATTCGTGGCTCTTTCCCGCAGTGTTGGATAGGCGGACGTCGAAAGTCACGAGCTTAGCCGCGTTAGCCATGCGCGCCTCGATGATCCGCTGAGCGAGATAGATGTACTGTTCATGATCCTCATAAGGATTTGCCCCAAAATTTAGAATGAAGCGGGATTTAGCCAGATCGCTGACTGTAGACTCCGCTCCCCAGGTGAGCACTTGGCCCATCGCCCTACCCGGTTCGCAAAACTCGCTGTCCGGGAAGACGGTCGGTGAGCCAAGGGCTTTAAGAAAATGTAGCGCCAAAAGCTCATGGGAGCCCGGGGTGGCCACCTCTACCCATAGCGCTCCCACCTTCCCCTGTTGGAGTAAAACGGTGAGTCTCTTGGAAAGCTCTTCCAGGGCTTGCTCCCAGGAGATTCGAATCCACCGGCCCTCTCCCCGAGGCCCGGAACGCTTTAATGGGTAAAGCAGGCGGTCAGGATCATAAAGGGTATTCAGCCCGGCATGGCCTCGAGAGCAAATCTTTCCCCGGTTGTTGGGGTGCTTAGGGTTTCCGGTGATCTTGGTCAGGCGGCCGTCCGAAACATGCCCGAGAATTCCGCATCCTGCTGGGCAAAGGAGGCAGGTGCTGGCAATGGTCGTTGGCTTGCCGACCGTGCGAATAACCTTTTTGGGTGTCTCTGGCGGGGGACTGAAACAGCCTACCCATGAACCCCCGAGCCCAACCGCCGCAGCGCTGCTGAATCCAAACCTTATAAAATCTCTTCTGGTGAGTCGATCCATAAAAGGCTCCTTGGGGCTCATACCAAGGGTAAAAATTCTCCGCCCAAAACAACCACATACCGCATGAAGAAGATGCCGACCACTACTAAAATAGAGGCGAGGGTCACGGTCGCCAGGTTTCGCCAACGGGGGATCAATAGGAGAAGGACGGGAACGATCTTGCCCAGGACATTTTCCACTCCAATAAAGAGCATGCTGAATTTTCCCCTGAGAATGAGATGGGCAGCTTCCTGCGCTTCCGTGTGGGAAACGAGAAGGACGAGTACATCGCTCAATACCAGGAAGAGGTCGATCAGGATCATGGCGGCCAGAAAATTCCCCAAGCCAAAGACGAGGTCCCGGTTGATAACCTTCTCTTTAGAGAAGAATCGATCCCTGATAATGGAGATAAGGATCATCAGGGCAATCCCCGACACCATGGCTGAAACTAAGAAGAGGAAGGGCATCAAAGCCGTATTCCACAGGGCTCGAGCTTTGCCCAGGGCGAGGATGAAACCTGTATAGCCATGGACAAAAATGGCCAGGGGAATGCCAATCATGCCAAAGAGCCTGGTCATTTTCTGGTTTTCCCTGAACATGTACCAGCCATAAATCACGCAGTTGATCGGATAAAGGGTCAAGAGGAAGGATCCCCAGGTGATGGGCGAAGTGATGTTCAGGTGAACAAACAGGTGCCAGGCCTTGAAGGGCTGGCCCACATGGATAAGCAAGGCCAAGGGGGCCATGACCAGAAATAGGGCCGCCAGGATGACCCCGATCTTGCCAATAGGTCTGTACTTCTCCATTCCGAAGACATAGGCCAAAGTGGAGAGGACGAAGGAGCCGGCGCTCAACCCTGTGAGGTAAAAGTAAATGGCGATGAGAGTGCCAAAGGTCTCTTGCGGGAAAACGCTGTACAAAACGTTTATATCCATCTCATCCCTTCACAGGAAGACTCCGGGTGGCCGATTGAAATTGGCCACAGCCAGAGCTGAAGGTACGCTGAAAGCAGGCAGCCCAACCCCTCATGGAATGAAGCCGACTAACCCGCCCTCGGAGTGAGTGGGCCCGGAATTATAGTTTTCCAATCAGGATGAAGGTGACCACCAGGACGTAAATCACCAAAGATTCTATCAAAGCCAATCCCACGATCATGGGAATGAAGATCCTGGGTTGCGCTTCGGGATTGCGGGCAATTCCCTCTAAGCCTGAGGCAATCGCCTTTCCTTGCCCTAAAGCTCCGCCAAAGGCCGCGATGGCAATTCCCAAACCACAGGCCAGGCCGATGAACTTCTTAACATCCTGGCTCAAGGGTTCTTTCTCGGCGGCAAAAGCCAGCGAACCAAATAGGCAGCTCAGCACCAAGATTAGGAAAAAAATCCGCACCGCTTTTTTGACCATTCGCCGTTACCTCCCATCATGGAATGCTTTTCTTAACTCTTAACCTCTTAGTGTTCTGCCTCTTCAATGGCGAAGGAAATATACATCATCGAAAGGAGAACAAAGATGAAGGTCTGAATAAGGGATACAAAGACCCCCAAAACCATGGCCAGGGGCGGAACAAGAAGCACGAGCAGGGAAGGAGCCAAAAGGGCCATGGAGAGAAGCATATGGTCCGCCATGATGTTGCCGAAAAGGCGCATAGAAAGCGAGAGTGGACGGGCTAGATGGCTGATGATCTCGATGATGAATATCAGGGGAGAAAGCCATAAGACCGGCCCCAGAAAATGTTTGATGTATCTGAAGCCGTGGGCCTTAATCCCGTAGTAATGCGTGGCAAAGAATACGATCAGGGCACAGGCTACCGTAGTATTTAGATTATCCGTCGGTGGAAGGAAGCCTGGGACAAGACCAAGAAGATTAGAAAAGAGGATGAAGAATCCGAGAGTGCCGATCAAGGGCAAGAACTCTCTGCCCCGTGGCCCGACGATGTCATCCAAAAATTTCAAAATGGCTTCGGTCAACAGTTCGAAGATATTTCGCAAAGTAAGCCGATCGGAAGGGATAAGGGCCTCTGCCGGGTCGCCGGAAGCTACCTGGCGAAACCCCAGGTAAGCCAGAAGAGTCAGGGCGGCAAGTACAAAAAGGGCGACGGAGACCTGGTGAGGAAGGTTACCCAGGAGGGGCAGGAAAGAGAACCACGTGAAAGGAGCGTGTTCAACCATCAGGAATTTCCTCTTTCCGCCCGCAGCGATTCCCGGATGACCTCATAGAGGATGCCCAAGAGCAGGGTGGAAGTACCCAAAATGAAAGCGATGGCATCCACCTGGGTAAAACGCAGGATAAGGAAGATTACCAGCACAAGGGCTGTAAATTTAAAGAGAGCTTGAATGCTGTGGAGCCATTTTCGATCGAAAAAGACTTTTTCCATGATCCGCCAGAGCCAGTGAAAATTGAGGATGGCCACTCCCCCACCCAGAATCAGTCCGAGTGAAATTGACCAGCTTTGAAACCAAAGGCTGACGAAAAGGAATAGAGCCAGGATCTGGACGCTTCTTTTTTCGATGGAGACGAGCTTCCTGGTTTCCCGCTGCCGAGGCAATACCGGGGAGTCACTTTCTGCGTTGGTTTTTAGCAATTTCTTTCATCAGAGAGAAAAGACTGCGAAACCCTGCAACCGCTCCCAGAATTAGGAAGATTAAAGTTAGCCACGGCCCGGTGTCAAAAAATCGATCCAAATAGTATCCGATGACCACTCCGATGGCCACTGAGAAGCCCATCTCTAAGCCAATGGCGCTGTAGCGCATGACCTGCCTGTAGAGCTTCCTCTTGTTTTCCTCCATCGGACTCCGGGCCGGTTGCCCTCATCCCCTTCCTTCACATGATCAACTGTCTCAGACCATCCTGAGCTCTTTAGGAGTTCCTCCGTTTAAATAAAATGAATGATTATTCATTCAAGATTGTTAGCACAGGGGCAAAGATATTGTCAAGGTTTTTTTCAAAACAATCCATCCAGCGCATCGGCCGCAGCCTTTAAAGTATTATCCACATCTTTTGTTGTATGTGCTAATGAGATAAAACAGGCTTCAAACTGCGAGGGTGGCAGCCAAACCCCGGCTTGCAGCATTCGTTGGAAATATTTGGCATATTGATTCGTATCAGATTTTTTGGCCGAACCATAATCGAGAACTTCGTCCCCAGTGAAGAAAAGGGTGAACATGGACCCGATCCGGTTGATCCTGGCCTGGACCCCCTTTTGAGAAATGAGGTCTTCCAGCCCCTGACAAAGTCCCTTCGTCGTTAGCTCGAGCTTCTTATAGACTCCTTTCTGCTGAAGGAGCTCGAGGGTGGCCAGCCCACAAGTCATGGCCAGGGGGTTTCCGGAGAGAGTGCCGGCTTGATATACTGGCCCGAGAGGGGCAATTTTTTCCATAACCTCTCTGCGCCCTCCATAAGCTCCTACTGGCATTCCTCCTCCAATGACTTTACCCAGGCAGGTGAGGTCGGGTTTGACGTCAAAAATCTTCTGCGCTCCTCCGTAGATGAGGCGAAATCCGGTAATCACTTCGTCAAAGATCAGGAGGGCACCGTTGTTATGACAAATCTCCTCGAGACCTTTGTGGAACCCCTGCCGGGGAAGGACAACCCCCATATTCCCGGCCACGGGTTCAACAATAACACAGGCGATTTGGGAAGGATTTTGGTGGAATAGAGTAGAAACAGCCTCAAGGTCATTGTACGGGGCGACTAAGGTATTCGCAGCCAAGGGCTGAGGAACCCCAGCGCTATCAGGGACTCCAAAAGTAATGGCTCCTGAGCCAGCCTTTACCAAGAAGCTGTCGGCATGGCCATGGTAACAGCCCTCGAATTTGATGATCTTTTCCCGGCCAGTGAAGCCACGGGCAACCCGGAGGGCGCTCATCGCTGCTTCAGTCCCAGAGCTGACCATCCGCATCAGTTCCATGGAGGGAATTGCCTTGGAAATCTTCTGGGCCAACCGAACTTCCATCTCCGTGGCCGCGCCATAGCTCCACCCCCTTAAGAGAGCCTGGGACATGGCTTTGCGGACATAGGGGTTGGCATGGCCCAAAATCATCGGCCCCCAGGAAGACACATAATCGATGTAAATCCCGCCATCCGCATCATATACTTTTGATCCCCTGGCCTGGGAAACGAATAGAGGCTCAAGTCCGACAGCCCGAAAGGCTCGAACTGGGCTATTGACCCCCCCGGGGATAACCTTCTTAGCCTCGGCAAAAAGCCTTTTGGATTTTACATTTTTCATAGGCCCCCTCCCCTACAATCGCTAAGTGCTCCGCGCTATGCGCATAGCGTTTTCGCTTTTGGATTATCTTTCGAAGTAGCGCATACTCGACTTCTTATGCTCTCGCTTTGAAAAGAGGAGCCGATAATTTTTTATACCAGTTTCTTCTGATATCTTCTGAGCCAGAAGGCGGCAGTCCTTTTCACTTCGACCGTGAACCATCGTGTAAAGATTGAATTCCCACTGGGGAAGCGCAGGACGAAGGTAACAGTGGCTAACCGTCGTCAAGGAGGCCATGGCCTGGCTAACCCGAAGGATTTGATCGTCTGGAACCTTCCAGACTACCATCGCATTTCCCAGATAGCCGGCCTCTTGATGGCGCAGGATCGCTCCAAAGCGCCGGATCATTCCCCGGCGCAGAAAAGACTTAACCCTTTTTAGGAATTCTTTTTCATCCCAGCCGATTTGGCGGGCTAAAGGTTCGAAGGGGGAAGGGGAGATATCGAGATCTCCCTGAATCTGGCCAATCAATTTTTTGTCTTCTGCGGAGAGTTTCATCAGATTGAAAAAACATGAAGAATTCTTATGAAAATGGCAATGATTTATAGCATAGGAGTAAAGGCGGAGTCAATGTATCTTAATAATTAAGTTCAAATCAGACATAACAAAGGGGGCAGATCCCATACCTCCCTGGGAACAGAATTTCGCCCTGAGAGCCCCCGTCAAGAGGGTCAAATCAGGGGCCTTTCTGGCATACCATAGCAAGAAAGATC
>Ga0315314_1000564_pt1 | contig 39534 bp, 38 predicted proteins | sample TDP9_MG_FD_203631 | JGI IMG/M metagenome (GOLD analysis project Ga0315314, IMG submission 203631) | Freshwater sediment microbial communities from Lake Towuti, South Sulawesi, Indonesia - TDP9 | ecosystem: Environmental > Aquatic > Freshwater > Lake > Sediment | place: Indonesia: South Sulawesi... | reverse complement strand
AAAAGGTCGTTCTCAATCCAGGTACCAATTCCTCCTCCTTGATTGTCGCTCACCAGACGTGGTAATTTCTGAACCTGAGGTCCCGCAGCAATCACTTTAGCACCCGTGGTCAAGTCAAAATTACTTTCATCAAGGCTTACCTTCACCGCATAGATATCACCATTGTACCCAATCTTTCTTTTATCCTCCCAGATAATAATGGCTCCATCAATTGTGCTTCCAATGAGGCTACTGGCGATGACCGAATTAACCTGTTCTCCGTCCATCTTACACACAGGAATTCCCTCAAAATCGACGCCTCCCATGTCCCATTGCTGCACCCCGCCAGAACTTATCCTCTGGGCATAGATATCACCAATGTCATTTCTACAGTCTGTCCAGACAATGATTGCCCCTCCAGAACCATCAGGGACAATCCGAGACTCCTTCTGGTCAGAACCGCTCACCACGCTAACCGGCTGTCCATTTGCAAGCCAGAAAGCAGAAATAGCGCCATTAGTAATACACATTCTTTGTGCATAGATGTCATAATCAAGTCCGTTTGTCTTATCCTGCCAGGTGATAATTACATATCCCGTTCCATCATATATAATTTTTGGATATTCTTTCGGCTGCGTTGATGATTGGCTTGCTATTTCCCCCACTAATCCCCAAGGTAGAGTAGCATTAGATTGAATGCTTTGAGCACGAATCAAGTAATTGCTGCCACTATACTCTCGCCAAGTAATAATAGCTCCTCCAGAACCATCGCTTGCAATATCGGGAAATGTTTGGCTATTTATTTGGCTAAGAACCACTCCACCTGGCGACCAGCCAGGGTAAGGCGCGCCTGTGTCGCTACTTATCCTTAAAGCATAAATATTTGAAGGTAAGGTTCTATACTCTTCCCAGGCAACAATTGCTCCGCCAGAACCATCGCTAACAATTACTGGATTTGTTTGACTATTCGTATAGGTGCAAACCGCCACACCGTATGTAGTCCATTGTGTCTCCCCATTTTCGTCTATCTTTTGCGCATATATATCTGCAACGCCACCATTACGGTAATCTTCCCAGACAATTATCGCACCACCAGAACCATCAGGAGCCATCCTGATATTTTTCTGGTCTCCAAGTGCCGCACAAACTGGCTTACCCGCTAGGCCCCAGGCTATCCCACCCTCAGCAAATGCTATCTCTGTGGAAGTAACCAGGAAGGCAAAAAAGGCTAAAATTGAAAATAACTTGAATCTTCTCATCTCTTTAATCCACCATTTAGATACTGTTGAAAAATGGTAGCCGCAGGCTTCAGCCTGCGTTTTAGGAGTAGCAGACTTTAGTCTGCGTCTTAACGCAGGTTAAAACCTGCTACTCCAAACAAAAACCAACGCTACAACTTTATCGTCAAAGATATGCGATGGGTATTCCCTAAGTCGCCATAGGGAACCCAGACATAATCTAACGCCATCCTCTTCCAGAGGAATCCTACTCCTGTCGATAGTCCCGATAAAGCATTCAGGTCGGAAATCGTACTCGTCTTATATCCTACCCTTGCAGCAAGTTCAATATCTTTCATTTTCCCATAAACGAACTCAGTGCCAAAATGTCCATTGGGAACATTGTCTATGGGAGCATTTACATCAAAAGCTAAAGTGACCTGGGACTTAATTGACCTCAGTTCAAAAGTCTTAGCTATCCCCCCTTTTAGGTTGAGAGGCAAGGGGTCACTCTCTTTGATAAACTTTATCCCTGGACCGATATTCTGCACTGCAAATCCCAATCGTAGCCCTCTTCCTGGACGAGGCAATCTATAAAGCAATCCCAGATCTATTGCTCCGCTCCAGGCCGTCTCATCTTCTAACGTCTGCTGGATGAGCTTTACATTGGCACCAATAGAGACTCCCTTACCAACCTCGCAAGCATATGCTCCTGCCACGGCAATATCATACGCTCCAAAAGTGCCTTCTGGCTCTATGGTCTCAGTGGTTCTCTCTTCAAGACCTGTTGTATATAAGGCCATCGCACTGATTCCAAATCCCTGACTCCGTCTTTCCGATTTGATAGGCTGAACGTATCCCAAAAATTCGTACCTTATGCCTTCCAGCCACTCATTATGCATAGCAGTAATCTCTCTCTCTTCTATCTGAGCCAGTCCAGCAGGGTTCCAGTAGGTAGTATTGGCATCATCAGCAACAGCCACAAAGGCACCTCCCATTGCCACAGGACGCGCACCTGCCTCAATCTTCAAGAAAGTTGCTCCAGTTGTGCCTGCCCTCTGTTTCGAGAATATTCCTGCTGAACTTGTAGATACAAAAAGAAAGGAGATAGCAAAGAACAGGGATAAACCAATTGCCTCGTTTTTCCTTTCCATTCTTCCCCCTTTTCCAATATCAAGTATAATACAAATATTGCAATATTTCTGTAACTAAAGTCACATTTAGGATGTGATTTTAGTTACAAGAATATAAGGCGTATTTCGCCTTCTCGGTCCTTATTATTATATCACAAGAATTGAAATCTATCAGTAACTAAAGTCACAAAAAGGGTATGTTCGATACATCAAGCCCCCATATTCTTCTTGCGGGTTTGATGAATCAAACCCCTACAGTAATTGTAGTGTCGTACCATGGTAGGGGATCGGATTTATCCGATCCGCTCAGTACAGCATCTTCATCAATTCTTCTTTATCGGTTATCGTTATATAATGTTTTTCAATCTCTATGCAATTGGTTTTCCTGAAATCGTTCAATATCCTACTCACCACTTCTCTTGCAGTCCCTACCATTTCAGCGAGTTCCTGGTGCGTTAGTTCCATATTAATCTTTATCCCTTTACCCGTCCGGACCCCGTGCTTTTCAGCCAAATCGAGAAGCGAAATCACTAACCTTCCAGAAACGTTCTGAAAAGTAAGTGATTCAATCTGCTTATCAGCGTCTCTCAGGCGAGCACAGAGTGTCTCCATTATCTTAAATGCAATTTGTGGATTACTTGTAAGGCTCGTTTCAAAATCTCTCCTATTAATCACCAGCATTTCAGTATCTTCTACTGCCCTCACATTTGCCGAGCGTATCTCCCTGTCCAGTATAGCCATCTCGCCTAAAAAATCTCCCTTTTCTAAAAGTGCCAGAGTTTTTAATCTACCATCAGAAGACCTCCTGAAAACCTTTACCACTCCTGAGACCAAAATATATAGAGCATCTCCCACTTCACCCTCAGAAAAGATGTCTTCATTCTTCCTGCACTTTTTCAAATGGGAAATTTCAGCAATTTTTTCTAACTCCTTGACATCAATCTTATTGAAAAGCGGCAGACGCTTCAAAATTGTTCTCTTCTCCATTTCTCCTCCAATCATTGAAGCAGATCTATCGAGGCTCTGTCGCAACTGTCATTGCGAGGAGTGAAACGACGAAGCAATCTCTTTTTATCGACGAGATTGCCACGCTCCCTTCGGTCGCTCGCAATGACAAAGGGCGTTATGACACAGCCTCTATCGCTCTGTTGCTACAACTGATTGCGGGTTCGATGAATCGAACCCCTACATTCCCTGAAGATGAAGGGATGGTTTGCAGGAGCTTCAATTCCGCCAGGTTTTGCCCCAGCGCTGGCGGAATTAGAGCGAGGTTCTAACCGAGCGACTCCGAAAACTATCCCTTTATCTCAATTACGGGTTCGATGAATCGAACCCCTACATATTCTGTAGGGGCTCAATTTATTGAGCCCGCCTTCGAGAAAAAACGTTAACTGCAGCTCTTATTGTGTTGCAGTGGATTCTAACAGTATCGCTAACCTCGTATGCATAACCACCAGCCAAAACTATACAGAGCGGGATATTTGAATCCTTTGCCCAGTCGATTACAAGCTCATCTCTCCTTTTTAAACCATCTATAGTCAACGAAAGCCCACCAATCTGGTCTCTCTCATATGGGTCGGCACCAGCCACAAAGAGAATTAGTTCTGGCTGGAAAGAATCTATTATCTCAGGAATATTTTCTCTTAGTTTTTCTAAATACTCTTCGTCGCCCGTTCCATCAGCCAGTCCTATGTCGAGGTCGCTGGGAGGCTTAATAGCAGGATAATTGTTCTCCTGATGGATAGAAAATGTAAAAACATTTTTGTCATTTCTGAAAATATATGCTGTACCATTTCCATGATGGAGGTCGCAATCAATAATCAGGGCTTTTACTATTTTCTTGGCTTCCTGGAGATGCCTTATCCCGCAGGCTATATCATTCAACACGCAGAATCCTTCTCCGTGGTCGGGAAAAGCATGGTGGAATCCGCCACCAATATGTATTCCCAGCCCACTTTCAATTGCATTCCTGCAAGCCTGGATGGTTCCGCCAACGCAGAGAAGGGAAGCCTCAAGGAGTTCCTCCGAGTAGGGAAGCTCCATCGTCAGTATCTCCGTCATTGATAAGTTTCCCTCTTTGAGCTTATTGAGATATTCCTCAGTATGGACTAATAAGATGTCTTTTTCATCAGGCATAGGTGGTGAAACGAAATCATCCTCTTCAAACAGCCTTTCTTTAATCAATTTCTTTTTGATTAACCCGTACTTTTCCGTGGGGAATACATGCGCGCCGATGTCTACCCTATATTTCTCTGAATATATCAGTTTAATCTTTCCCATCTTATCTCTATTGTAGCGGCAAAGCGCAAGCTTTGCCTGTGGTTGTTAGCAGAGATTCGCTCTGCAGCTACAAAATATTAAAAAGATAGTTTGTGAAGGGCTATAAGGAATTTTAGCCAGAAAACAAGGACGAAACATTAGCATCCAAGCAAAAATCTGTTCGAGCCCGCTTTGCGGGCGAGTTTATTTTTGCGCCCTGCAAAGTCCGAAGTTTTCTGGCGTTAAAAAATTTCTCAAGCGATGAACAAACTATCTTTTGATCCCTCCCAAGAGGAATTCCAAGATTGCCTTTTGCACATAGAGCCTGTTTTCTGCCTGGTCAAAAACAACCGAATTCGGTCCATCGAGCACAGCGTCAGTTATCTCTTCTCCCCTGTGGGCAGGAAGACAGTGCATAACCAGGACATCCTTCTTTCCCTTACTGATGAGCCGTTCATTAACCTGGTAGGGCTTAAATGCTTTCAATCTCTTTTCTCTTTCTTTTTCCATTCCCATACTCACCCAGACATCAGTATAGATAACGTCAGCTCTCCCGACCGCCTCTTCTGGCTTGTGCGAGATCCTAATATCTCCTCCAGTATCTTTCGCCAATTTAAGCCCTTCTTCAAGAATCTTCTTGTCTGGCTCATATCCGGGTGGAGTGCAAATAACCAGGCTCATCCCCAATCTCGCCGCCCCATCAATCCAGGAATTGGCTACGTTATTGCCATCACCAACAAAAGCAACCTCTATTTCGGACAATGCTTTACAACTCAGGTGAGAGAGTTTCCCTTTCTTTTCAGCTATGGTAAATATGTCCGCCAATACCTGACAGGGATGTAACAGGTCGCTTAATCCATTTATTACAGGAACAGTGCTCTCCTTTGCCAATTCTACAACATCTCGATGGCTATATGCTCTTACCACTATCCCATCAAGGTATCGAGATAGAGTCTTTGCCGTATCCCGTATCGCCTCTCCACGACTCAACTGTAGGTCCTGAGCATTTAAAAATAGGGCATATCCACCCAGTTGGTACATTGCTACTTCAAAGGAGACCCTTGTTCTTGTAGAAGGCTTCTGAAATATCATTCCCAGAACTTTTCCTTTCAAGGTCTCTTCAATCCCCTTTCTCTTTTTCAGTTCTTTTGCAGAAAGAAGAATCTCCAATATCTCATCTGAACTCAAGTCCAGGATTGAAACCAGGTCTTTTTTCACCCCGTGCTTTCTCAATTTCATCCTCCTAAAAAGTGAATTAATAAAAAAGCTCTCCTTCTCTAAAAGGAGAGCTCAAACAAAAGAGGCTAAATTCAAATTCGCCATTTATTTAACAGAATCAACTCCCTCTAATTGGATAAGTCCCGAATTCCTTAGCCGCCTCATACATTGCCACAATGTTCTCTGGAGGTGTCTCTGGCTCTATATTATGCGAAGGTGCAATAATGTAACCACCACCGGGAGCGAGTATATCAATCACTCTTCTCACTCCTTCCTTAACCTCCTCGGGTGTAGCAAAAGGCAAAAGCCGCTGAATATCAATTCCTCCCAGGAAGCTTATCCTGTCTCCAAAATCCCTTTTGAGCCTCTCTGGCTCCATCTGGTAAGCTAAGGGCTGAATAGGATTCAGTACATCGAACCCGACTTCGATAATATCATTTATCAAGGGATAAATCGAGCCACAACAGTGAAGGAGAATCTTCGCTTCTGTACATTTCTTTATTTCTCTAAGGAGAGTGCCCCAGTATGGCTTAATGTATTCTCGAAAGTCCTCAACAGATATGAATGGCTGGGTCTGCGTGCCCATATCATCGCCGATACAGACCATGTCTATATACTTTCCAACCCTCCCCAAGAACTCCCGCACAAAAGTCTTGGAAGTTTCCAGAATCCTGCTTGCTAGCGCTCTAAAAAAGTCAACATTTATTCTCATATCCAGCATAAAATTATTGAATCCGCGAAGGAAAGCATACCTGTGAAAAATATTGGGAACCCAGGTAGATATTGCATAATCTGTATGTTGGTGAAGATGGTTTGCTTCTTCCTCTTTTCCCTTGAAATATGCAGGATTCCGATAGTCTGACCAGAATGGATACTCTTCTATATCCTTCTCCGAGGTCGCATTCCTGAGGGGAGCAAGCATATCGGGAACAGAAAAATACGGGCCAGCAGGTTTATATATGATTCCATGATTGTCTAAGTCTCTCAGGGTCCCATCAGGAAGCCTCTCCACTCCCAGCCCTCCGGCACCCAAATCTCTTATATCTGCATTAAATTTTCTCAGTATCCTCTCGTCAACATTAACCACAATGTTCATAAGATAGACAATTTTGGGTACTAGGTAATCGGAAATATTTAGATGCTCACAGAGGGCCTTGTACCCATAGGGAGGAGCGTTCACTATAGTCCAGCACCGATTGCCGAAATCAACAGGAACTCTATCAGGTTCTCTATGTTCAATAGCTTCTAATATCCTCTCCCTGGAAGTCATCTCAGCCATTTACCAATTCCACCGCCTTCCTGGCCGCATCCCTCGAAGTCCTCGCATATCTATCTGCGCCAATTTTTCGGGCAAACTCTTCATCGAGAGGAGCACCACCCACCATTACCTTAACCTCTTTTCTAATGCCACTTTTCACCATCGCTTCTATAACATCTTTCATACCCATCATAGTGGTTGTGATTAATGCAGACATTGCCACTATGGACGCATTCTCCTCTTTTGCGGCGTTTACGAACCTCTCGGGAGGAACATCCACTCCCAGGTCCACAACTGTAAAGCCAGAGGCTTCCAGAGTAGATGCCACTAAGTTCTTGCCCAGGTCATGAATATCGCCACTTACCGTGCCGATGACCACAGTGCCTCTTCCTCTTTCCCCTTTGAGAAAAGGTTTTATGATTTCTGTAGCACGTTTTACTGCCTCGGCTGCCACTAATAGGTCGGGCAAGAAATACTCCCTCTTCTCAAACCTATCTCCTGCTAAATTCATCCCTTCCATCAAACCCTTTTCAATCACATCATGCGGGGAAACGCCTTTGTTGAGCATTTCGCGGGTCAAAGTCTTCGTTTTTTCAACGTCCCCGATGAGAACAGCTTCTACAATTTCCTTAAACTCTGACTCTCCCATCTCCCTTTCTACCAGCAAATATTGTAGTCGCAGGTCCGACAGGACTCCGAAGACGGGTCGGACTCCTTCGGAGCTTTAGCCTGCGTCTGGAATAGCTCCCATTTGTCGGAGCGTCTCTGGAGTAGCAGACTTTAGTCTGCGTGACTAAAACGCACCTTAAAAAGTGCGACTACAGAGTTCTTCTTGAGGCGACCGCTTTCTCTTCCTTTTCTAGTTTCTCAATTCTTTCCAAAAGCGGCTTCAGCAACTTCTCAATTCTACTTCTTGTAATCTGATAGGTATACTGTTCAGCATCGGATAATGGCTGCTTGAATGGACCCATTGGAAATCCCCTGAGTTCCATCGCCGCCTTGAAACCTATGGGCATAGTAAGAGACCACATCGCCCTCAAAAGAATCAATATGGAAAACTGAAGCTCTCTAGTCTCGTCATATTTTCCTTCTAAGAAAGATTCGTGCATCCTTTTCATTATTTCGGGGACAATACATCCTGAAGCTACCATGCACCCCTTTGCTCCCATGATAAGTCCTGGAAAGTATATGTCTTCCCTTCCTAATAGAAGGCTTAAGTCTTCACCGATTATCCTGATTTTGTCCATAAAGTGGACTATGTCTACCATACTTCCGCTTGAATCTTTTAAGGCAACCACATTCTCCCTCCTACTTAGTCTTTTCACTACATCATAAGATATTTTGTTAGCCGCAAAAGGGATATTATACAGCACAACGGAAATGTTAATAGAATCAGCGATAATCTCAAAATGTTTTTCCACAATTTCCTGAGAGACAGTGAAATAGTAAGGCGCGCAAGCTACCACCCCTTTACATCCTATTTTCTCCGCATGTTTGGCCAAAATCACAGCCTTTTCAGCGCAGGAGGCGCTCACCCCAGGGACAACCGGAACCCTTCCCTTCGCCTGGTCAACACATATATCCATTATCTCCATATTTTCCTCAAGACTAAGATGTACAAACTCACCGACGCTGCTCACTGGATATAGTCCATCTATCCCCTTATCTATCAGAAAGTCTACTATCTTCCTCAGGACAGCTTCATTGACTTTCCCTGCTTCATCAAATGGCGTCAACATTGCCGCATAAACACCTTCTGGCCTGAAAAATTCATTTGCCATTATATTCTACCCCCCTCCTAAGAAAGGAACAAATGCTAAATTATCCCCTTCTTCCAATTTACCCTTGTCTTCCAAAACCTTTCTGTAATTTCTTCCATTGATAAGGATTACGAATCTTTTGTCCAGCTTCTCCCTTATCCCTATTCTGGTTCTCAAATCTATCTCTTCCAGAGCCTGCTGGAAGTCTTCGCTGACTTCCATCTCCAGCTCTCTTTCGCCCTGGTAATCCTTGGGCATAGCGAAAAATTTTGCCTTAATTTTCACTTTCATTCTTTCATATTGACGCAGACTGAAGTCTGCTACTCCATTACCCATCACTCGAGTCCTTGCGAAACGCGTAGGGGCGACCTTTATGGTCGCCCGAACCCCTTTCGGGAGGACTCCAGAATTTTACACGGTTAAAACCGTGCCACGACAAATTCGCTCCGATAAATCGGAGCTATTCCTAAGACGCAGACTGAAGTCTGCTACTCCAGACGCAGACTGAAGTCTGCGGCTACCAATTTCAACAATATCATTTATCAAGTCCCAGCTCGGCAAGTTTCTCCTTAGTGGGTCTGCCTTCTTCATCCCAGTGCCTAACCAAATAATACTCTTTTAGCATTGTATCGAGGTCAACCACAACACCTTTTGTTGGTCCTTCCCTGACAGGCTCCTTAAGTAACCTTTCAGGAAGAGTGTCGTCTTTTCGCGAAATTCCTTCCCTCATTGAGAATAATCTTGTTAGATTATATATTCTTTCGCCAATCTTCAAAATGTCCTCTGTTGTCTTCCACTCTTTTATTCCTGTCAGACTTTGAAGACACCTGGTTATCTGGCGCTGAGTCAGTCCAAAATTCAGAAATAGACAGACCACTGCTGATTGTATAACCGCAAAATAGTCTTGCTGGGTCTTTACCAGTTCAGCTTTAAATTCTGTAGCGAAAGGATCCATCCTTTCTTGAACATCCAATACTTCAGCTCCCAGCGTCCATGCCCTTAAGTGGCAGGCACCCCTGTCGCTGGTGGCATAGGCAAGGCCCATTCCAAAAGCACCTCGAGGGTCGTAAGCGGGCAATTCCATTCCTTTAACATGCATTGCAAATTTCTCACTACCTTTGCCCAACTCTTTAGACATACGCCGTACACCCTGGCTCATTAACTCGCCTATGCCTTCTCCTTTTGCCATCATTTCAATAGACTTTATTACTGCATCATCGTTTCCAAAATTTGCCGGAAATCCAATCTGTTTTTCCGAGAGAATTCCTTTTTCAAAACATTCCATTGTAAAGCCAATCACATTGCCAGCAGATATGGCATCTAAACCGTATTCATCACAAAGATGCTCGCCATAAATGATTGAGCCAATGTTGCTATTGCCACATTGAGCTCCCAGGCTCCACATATTCTCATATTCAGGGCCCTCGGTAAACTTTCCCTTATACTTGCCATCGTCCACTCTGGATGCCTTGCTGCAATTTATCGGGCAGGAAAAACAGGCTATATGCCTCTTATAGTACTTCCTGTCCAGTACATCCTCGTTACATTCTTTTACCGCTTCAAATACACCTGTTTGAAAATTCTTAACCGGATGGGCTCCTGCTTCAATCATAAACGAATAGATGGAATTAGTGCCGTACTTGGGCCTTCCACCACCGGTGTCAGGGCTGACCGTTAATTCGTTATACGATTCCCTGCACATCCTCATAAAGCCGTCAAGGTCAGAAATACCTATGCCGTTGGTTCCCTTCACCACAATAGCTTTAAGGTTCTTTGAGCCCATAACAGCCCCTGAGCCTCCCCTGCCGAATCCTCTACCTCCCGATACTATATTGGCGAATCTCGCTTTTCTCTCTCCTGCTGGGCCAATGCACATAAACTGGCAATTTTCCCCATATTTCTGCCTCAATAAATCCTGAGACTCAAAGGTAAACTTACCCCATAAATCTTTACCGTCCTCAAAAGAAACCTTGTCATTCTTGATGACCAGTACAGTAGGCTTTTTCGCCTTTCCCTTCAGGATTATAGCGTCAAAACCAGCCATTTTAAGTTCGGGTCCTAAAAAGCCAGCACAATGCGAATCAAGCCAGATGCCGGTTAGCGGACTTTTAGTACAGAGCGTTATGTGACCACTGGCTGGCATTAAAGTCCCGGTTAACGGCCCAGTGGCAACGACCATAATGTTAGCCTCTGATAACGGGTCAATCCCGGGCTTTAACCCATCGTAGAGAATCTTAGCCCCAAACCCCTTGCCTCCCAGGAAGTTTACAATCAGGTTAAATGGTGTATCTTCAACAACATAGTCAGACGAACTTAAGTCCACGGTGAGAATCTTTCCTGCATAACCAAAATATTTTCCATTAACCATTTTACCCGCCTCGGTCACGCGTAGGGGCGACCCTCGTGGTCGCCCGATTCGCAATTATGTCGGGGTCAGGGACGACCCCGAGTTTGCACTACAATGTTATTTGTAGGCACGATTTCAAATCGTGCAATGGGCAGTTGGAGTAGCCCCGCACTTTAAGTGCGGGACGAAGCTTCGTGATTACGACGCGGAGCTATCGCTCCGCTACTCCCTATTTGAGACTTGCTCCTTGCCCACTATCGAAAATACTTTCGCCGGGCAGAAACCCACACAAAGATATTCTCCCTGGCAAGTATCGCAAAGAATAGGCTTTCCGGTTATTTCGCTGACCACTACGCCGTCAAAAGGACAGGCTTTCACACACTCAAGACAGGCGGTGCATTTATCCTGATCAATTTTTAGATAGCCATCTACCCTTTCAATGGCATCGACTGGGCACGCTTCAACGCACTTTGGCTTCTTACATTGCCGACAGATGGTTACCTTGTCCTCCCAGGGCCAATTGCTGTTTACCTTCACCATAGCCAATTTGGGATTCATCGTCTTATGATGTTGAACTGAGCAAATTATCTCGCAAATATGGCAACCTGTGCATTTTTTATGGTCTGCAATAGGCATTGACCCGCCCCTTTTTACACGACAAGTTAATTGATTTTATCAACGATATTGCCGTATTGTCAAGTAATTTATTGAGGTCTCTGAAAAAGTACCCAGAGACCCCTCTATTCTCATAGCCAATTCCAGAAGCCCTTAAATAAAACAAAGCTAACAAAGTAAATAAGTATCCCGTGGCCCCAATTGTCTTTGCTCTAATTTAATTAAAACGCTGGCTTACAATGGCTTTGTTCTTGAGCTTTTACTTTGCCATAGATACATTTCTTGAGGAATTTGAAGGCTTCCTCTTTATCCTCGTCCAAAATAATTTGCTCAAGCCAGATCCTTTCTTTATCATCCAGTGTCAGACTAACAGGCGCCATCTGCCTTCCTCCCAGAACCCTCTAAGATATGAGGAATTCAACTAAACGCTACCTTTTTATACTGCCAATTCTTATTCTTATCTTCTCATTTCTAACTAGATAAGAAATTCTTAATCTCTTCTACTGTTGGGATCTTGCCGGAAGTTTTAATCTCGCCATCCACAATTACAGCGGGAGTGAACATTACTCCCCGCTTTCCCATTTCTTCTATATCATAGATGTGAGTTACCTCGGCATTGATACCCAATTGTTTAAGTGCTTCATTTACATTTTTCTCTGTTTGTACGCACCTAAAACATCCTGGACCTACAACTTCAATCTTCATCTTTTCCTCCTTTCAAAGTTTTTAGAATATGAAATTCCCAAAGAACCAACCCACGAGCGTCCCTAAAATCATCACCAACAAGATATAAACTCCAGCTTTTTTAACACTGAATACCTTGGCAATAGCCAACATATTCGGTAGACTCATTCCCGGTCCAGTCAATAAAAGCGCCAATGCCGGACCCTTGCCCATACCCAACTTCATCAGTGTATCTACAAATGGCGCCTCAGTCATAGTAGCAAAATACATAATTTGGCCCATCAGCGTCGCCAGAAACGAAGCCAAAATTCCCGAACCACCTAACCATTTTTGGATTATACCCTGCGGTAACAATTTTCCAATCACTCCTACAATAAATACACCCAATAAGAGTAATGGAAAGATAATCTTTACAAACCACCAACTTTCTTTCAACCATTTTTTAATCTCATCAAACGGTTTTGCCTTAAAGGCATATGCAAATACGACCACCGAAGCAAGTAACCATACAATCACCTTATATAAGTAAGGCCCTTTTTGGATAATATAATTCGGACTTAATAAGCTCATTAGAATCAAAATCAGCAAAATAAAATCCCTTTTGGATATAATGCTTGCCTTTGTGTCAGTTAAGGTCTGCGTCCTTTTTGTTTCTTCTTTTCTAAAAATAATACTCATTACTACACCCACGACAAAGGCCATAAATATTGCTGCGATAATGCGGCTACTCACCATTCGTGCACCTAAGATACTACCTGTATAAATGATCGCCAGGATATTTGCTGCTGGTGCAACCCATAAGAATATAAACGCTGGTCCTATACCTGCACCTTGATAATATATTCCGCTTGCAACCGGTATCACCGTGCAGGAACAGGCAGCGATAAAAAAACTGGCAAAGGAAGCCAGAGAAAACGATTTTAGTTTATTGGCGCTATAACCTAAATATTTAATAATTACCTCTTTAGAGATAAAACTTACCATTGCTCCTGCCAATAAAAATGCCGGAATAAGACAGGTTAAAACATGTAGAGCGATGTATTCCTTTAACGCAGACAGCCCAGCAAAGATTAGATCCAAAAACATACCAATCCCCTCTCCCAAAGGTTAAAATGCCTCTAAGATTTTTTGCCCTTCTTTAACTTGCTCATGTAAGATAGACTTAACTAAATCAAGCATTTTATCCACATCTTTATGTTTCACTTTGTAAAACGACCTTACCCCTTCGCCCCGAAATTCCACCACCCCAGCTCCTTTAAGTGCAATGAGATGCCTGGAAATACAGGATTGGTCTTTTTTCAATTTCTCTACTATCTCACATACACACATTTCGTTTCTACCCTTAAGAAGCTGCAAAATCTCAATTCTCGTGGGGTGACTCAATGCCTGAAAATAACTGGCTATCATTTTGGTTATGGGTTCTTGCATCTTACCCCCTCCCGTTTTAGGCTTCTATGCAACTATATGCATTATAGCATAATTCAAAAATTTGTCAAGAGAAATTCTTGAGGCTTTCCCGAATTTATGGCAAAATTTAACAGATTTATCGAGGATAAAGGTTTCAAAAAACTTGTTTTAATCTAATTTCCCTTTTAGGTACTTGTTAATTTGATATAGTTTCAGGTGATTGAGACGGCCTTTTTGGCTTTTGAATCCATATCTTGGTCTTTCCATTCTGCGAAAGACTTCAATCATAGTTTCAGAGTTACCAGCCCTGGGAATGTGTTTATCCTTGTGACTCAGAAAAGCTATCATATATGGGAAATATTTTCCGAACAGGAATCTAAGTAGAGATCGGAAGTAGGTTGATTTGTATTGCCAGCCATCAATAGCTAATTGCTCTCTTTTAGCATAGGCTTCTTCTATGGAGTTGGTATAGTCAAAAATACTTCGCACTTGCTCTTTCAAGATAAAAATATCTTCTATTATTGTTCCTTTGTAGGTTTGCATTAGGGATTCAACCGTTTTGTGTTGTTCTGAGGTCCATTTCTCCATATTCTTAAGTATGAGCCATTTATGTTCCCATAGCTCTGAAGCCAATATATCATTTCCTTGTTCTTTAAGAGATTTCCTATAGTCAGTTAATGCACGGTGTAGATACCAGTGGACCTGTTTCATTACATGATAGAAATCATATTGGATAATAGAATCAGGAAATACTCGTTTTATAGGTCTTAGGAAACCTTTCCAGAGGTCAACAATAATAACTCGGGGAATAATAGTCCACTTTTTTAGTCTTCTTAAGTGTTTCTCTATATAGCCAGCACCCATGGTAGGAAGATTATCAACGTATAGAAGACGTCCTTTAACTACATCTGAATCAAGGAGATTGTAGGTTTTAGATCGCTGGGGTTTCCAGGCATCCAGAGAAAGAATTCCCGAGAATTCAAGCTTAGTTATAATTTCCTTAGCATTGTATTTATCTGCTTCTTTGTGTTTCCAGCGGTCAATACTGGATTTACTTCCACTGGTGTTGAAGGAACGAGTTAATCTGTCACTAACAGAAAGAAAAGTGTCATTCCCTTCTATAAGGCTATTGATGCACTCTTCTTTGAGGCGATTGGTTACTCGTGCATAGCGTTCAATACCCGGTGTAGGTAAAGCAAAATACTTCACTGAGCAATCCTGATTCAGACATTTTGCGTAAACGGTACGTACTTTAAAGACGATTTCCTTCTCTGAATTTATGTCTTTAACCGTCTTCCAATTTTCAGATTTCTTCTTGAATCGCTGCTTTTTGCCACAAGAAGGGCAGATACAGAACTTAGGGATACGAAATTTAAGGATTCTGACTCTTGGCTTTTTCTGACTTTGAAGCATTGGTAGTTCCCCCGGATTTTTGGAGGAAAATCTACCAAATCTTTTGTCAAAGAGCAAATCGTCTTTCTCCAAATCTTTAGCCTACATAATTACCCTATTTTGCCATAGATTCGGGAAAGGCCTAAATTCTTAACTTTAATAGGACGGGGGACGATTTAGACACGACCTCAGGCATGCCTATGAGCAGGTACATCCTGGGGGACAGACTGGAGGGCAAGTTGAAGAGGAACTCTTGCTTTTTCCTGGAGTTATTATGGAGATTTTGCCAAAAACTTGAGAAGTCTTTTTACTCTTGCACTTTGGGCATTCTACCTTAAGTCCTTTCTCCTTTTCTGACAATGTAGCGAAAATATCAAATTTGTTACCACAATCTAAGCAAGAATATTCATAAGTCGGCATATTTCACCTTTCCTGGCATACCAAAGCGTAGACTTTGCTTCCTTTTTTGCACGGTTAAAACCGTGCCTACAAATGTCGTTGCGAGCCCCGAAGGGGCGTGGTCCCGATGAATCGGGACTTCACTTCGTTCGCAATAACAGTATAATCATTGTAGGCACAAATTCAATTTGTGCATAAGTATTTTATTTTGGGAAAGCGGATAGCCCTGGTAAAATGTTCCAAGAAATTGGAATGGGTAGCCAGTTCTAAATGTCTTATTCTCTTTGCCAGTTGGTTAGCTTGTTCCCGCAATCTTTGTGAGATGAGGATTGCCTTCGCTCCTATTCCAGCTCCATTTCCTATCTGAGTGAACTTTCCAATATCTATTTCCGGGAACATTCCAATCTTCACTGCTTTTAACGAGTCTATATAGGTGCCAAAAGCACCGGCAACAATTACCTCATCTATATATTCAACTTTTAGACCTGCCTCTTCTAAGAGTATTTCAATGCCTGTCCTTATAGCCCCTTTGGCGAGCTGGATTTCAGAAACATCCTCTTGAGTTATAGTTATCTCTCGTCTTTTCTCTTTTACCAGGACAAACTCGAGCGATTTTCCACCTCTAATCCTCCGAACTCCCTTATGCGTGGAATCCATTTTACCCGAAGCGTCAAGTATTCCCACTCTTAACATCTCAGAGATAGCATCCAGAATTCCAGAGCCACATATACCCAAAGGAGAACTGTCATCTATCGTATCAATATTAACATTTAAGGTCTTCGAATTAATGCTAACTCTTTCTATTGCTCCGGGAGCTGCCCTCATCCCATGTCGGATGTGTCCCCCCTCAAAAGCAGGCCCTGAGGCGCAGGAGCAGGACATAATTTTTTCTTTGGTCTTTAACGCTATCTCCGTATTAGTTCCAATATCTATGGCTATAATGTTTCCTTGCCTGTTTAATATCTCTGAGGCTATTAGCATAGCCAGGTGATCGGAGCCAATAAATCCTGCAATGGGGGGAGGAAAATAGACGTACCCTCCCGGTGATATTTCCAAACCGATTTCTCTTGCTTTTACTTCAAGGGGCTCATTTGTGGCCATTGTAAAAGGAGCCAGTCCCAGTTGCTTTACAGGGAAACCTAAAAAGATGTGGTGCATAGCAGTATTGCCGACAAGAGTCACCTCCAGAATGTCTCCAGATTTTACCTTGCTTTCTCTACAAACTTTCTTTATTGAAAGATTTATAGCTTTTAGGACCTTGTTTTTTAGCTTTTTTAAATTAGCTCTGCTACTTCCTGCATAATGAATTCTCGACAGGACATCTTCACCATAGGCAATCTGGGGATTTACTATTCCGTGAATATTTATAGATTCACCTGTAAGCAAATCGACTAAGTGGAAAGCTATCTTGGTCGTGCCCAGATCAATTGCTATACCGAAGCTCTCCTTCGTTCTGTTTCCAGGTTCAACTCCGATTATTTCGCTTCCTCTCACAATGACGGTAATTGACCAATCAGAGTCTCTCAATGTGGGACCCATAGTGTTCAACACTTTAAAGTCAATATTGTTAACTTTGACACCATATTTTCTGTCCAGTTCTTGTTTAATCCTCCGTAAATCAGGCCTTACATCCGAGAGAGTTGCTTTGGGGAGTTCGAGGAAGAACTTCCTCGCAGGAGGAAAGGGCTTGACTTTGATCTCCTTTCCTCCGATCTGCAGTTTCTGCTGTTCAGTTATAGAAGACGCCGGAACGTATACCTCTGTATCTTTACTTACGGTTGTACGGCAAGCAAGCCTGTAACCTCCGGCTATCTCATCTTGAGTGAGAAGCTTTCTCTCTATTACCGTAGCCTCATTAGCTGGGTTGACTATCACTTTACACTTCCCACATTCACCCTTACCTCCACAAACAGATTTTAAACCTAAACCAGCTTCCCTCGCCATATCCAAAAGGAGCCGGGGACTACTTTCAATTACTCTTTTACCAATTGGACTGAATTTTACGGTAAACTCCATTCCCTTTTCTCTCTTCTGTTTTCCATTTTCCATTACTGGACTCCTCCGATGCAATCGGAGGCTCCAGGCAGTTTTGCACGGTTAAAACCGTGCCACGACAAATTCGCACGATTTGAAATCGTGCCTACAAAATTTCCAATTCCTCTTATTGTAGGCACAAATTCAATTTGTGCAAAATGTTTTTGTAGCACAGATTCAATCTGTGCTCTTTCCTTTTCCCCTGTAGTATTTCAAGTATCTCCTGCCATAGGAATCTCTTCCTGCCAGAAAATCGGAGGCAAGAATAGTCTCAACCACTCCTTCTATTGTGGGGTCGACAATAACTGCATTTAGCCCTTGAGAAATAACCTGTGATAGAAAAGATAAATTGATAATTTTCCTATCAGGCATACCAAAACTTATGTTGCTGACTCCTAAGATTGTTGCTACACCGAGCTCTCTGGAAACCCTTCCCAAAGTTTCCAGAGTTACAACTGCCGAATTTGCCTCTGCAGCCTGGGCTAAGCATAGACAGTCTATCACAATGTCCTCTCTCGGAATGCCGTAAGATTCAGCAGCCTCGATTATGCGTCTTGCCACATCGAATCTCTTAGCCGCTGTTCTGGGAATGCCACTATCGTCCATAGTAAGCCCCACTACACAGGCCCCGAACTTCTTCACCAGGGGCAGAACAGACTTTAACGACTCTTCCTGACCCGTCACGGAATTTACCAGAGGTTTATAGGGATACAGTTCCAGTGCTTTTTCTAACGCCTCTGGATTGGATGAATCGATGCAAACAGGGAGGCTTGAGACCTCGAGGACTTTCAAAACCGCCTTGGGTAAGAGGACAGTCTCATCAACACCAGATGCTGCCACATTGACATCCAGGATATCTGCTCCCGCCTCCTTCTGAGAAGCCGCCTCCTGGACAAGGATATCGAGCTTGCCCTCCGAAAGATGTTCACCGAGTTTCTTCCTCCCGGTGGGATTTATCCTCTCCCCAATTATAACTGTAGGAAGACCCTTGCCGAATTCTACTTTTCTATCACTGGAAGTAACAATTGTTGTCATCTTCACTCCACAGTCGAAACTCATAAAAAAGGGACTCCGGAACAGAAAAAAACAGTAGAAACCCGGAGCCCCTCCAACATTAGGGACCAGCTTTTTGAAAACTTAGGTTAAATTATGTTCCTAAGCTAATTTCCTACTTTTTAGCAGGCTGGGCAAGAGTAGGTTTACCAACTAAAGCATTGGTAAGTTCCACAGTCACTAAAGCCACAAGCATTCCCAGCACCAGAGCTGTAGCTAAGCCAAAAGGACGCTGACCTCCAGTACCAAAAGTAGTGGCAACCGTACCGAACATCATCGGGCAAACGTTCAGCCATGTAGAATTCGCAACCCAAACCAAATGTAGCAGCAGAAACGGGGCACATATCACGCCAATCCATAAGTTACTTGTCATCGAAGGAGAGACGTTCCATCCCAAAAGGCCCGATACCCATGCTCCGCCACGAAGAAAAAGATATGCCCAGAAGAATCCAACGAGCATGCTATAGAAAAATCTGTGAAAATCTTCCTTCTTAGCTCCTACAATGAAATATATTGGCATAGACACAAAGCCTGCCCATATCACATTTTGACTCTCTGGAACGATCAATGGATAAATCACAAGGTAAAGGAAAGTGAGAGGGCAAAAGATGAGGCTCAACGCAGTCATCCAAGTCTTCATTGTACACTCTTTCATTTAAGAATCACCCCTTTCTAATTTGATGGAAAATTAATGCTACTTGGCAAAGGCGAATACTATCAAACCTACAGCCGCTACAAAGACCCCAAAATAGAGGTTAACAAGGAACATCTCAGCCAAGCCAAAAGGAATTAACCAGAGACCAGTGTTTTTGCCCGCAGACATCTACCTCACCTCCTTCGCTTCGCTTCAGTCGGTGACCTGCCTGGTTGGCCACCTCTCTTGCACGGTTAAAACCGTGCCTACAAATCCTACCATTGTAGGCACAGATTCAATCTGTGCAACTGACTGTTCCTCCTTATTCGTCGGAACAGCGACCCTCCTCCGGCTTTTTTAGCCAGGTCTGTTTTTGCCGGGCTAATCTAACCCTAACCCAATTTAGTTTCGATTTTAACATACTATTCTATATCTGTCAAGTCAAAAACTCTACAAGCCTTATTTGTAGTGTAGGGGCTTGTCCCCGTAATTTGAAATTTGAAAAATGGTCGCTGTCCCTATTTCCTAACTAAAAGTAGTGGGAAAACGATATCACTCGTACAACAGGGAATCATAACTGCCAAAACCATATAGATGAACACCATTCCACCAACTGGAATCCACTCCGTTAACCCAAAAGAGACCAGATAAAAAATAGAGGCCATACTGCTTATAAGCACATGGGCTGCATGAGAAAAGATTGTGCTTTCTACCATAGCCGGTAGAACAAATCCCATAAATATACCAAAAAATACAAATGGTAAAATTAACATCGGATGAGCGATAATACAGATGTGTAATTGCATTTTGACACCCAAAAGATAGCCAGCAACAAATGGGATGAAAATATCGCTTATACCACAAATGCCTACTGCGCCGACAAAACCGATAGAGACTGCTTTGAATATTTTCTTATCGTATCTCCAGAACATTGCAGTAGTTGCTGTAGCACTGAAAAGTAAATGTAGAGGGTGAAAAACGTGGAATAGATTTTGGGAGGCTTGGGAAAATTTTTCCGCTTCAATCACCACTGTGAGGACTCCCAATGCTACCATTCCCACAGCCACGCTGAAGATTGTATAAGGTAGGTGCTGTTGCAGTTCTTCCAATATATGTCGAAACTGTGCCTTCATTCTATTTCTGCACCGTCGCTTTTATCTGGTCCAATTGTTTCTTAATTGGCTTTATCCTCTTTTTGGGGACACGGTCAACTATCAATATCCCATCCAGATGGTCAATTTCGTGCTGTAATACACGAGCGAGGAGTCCAACTGCTCCTAACTGGATTTTTTCACCTTCTCTATTTAGTCCTTCCACTATCACTTCTTTTGAACGTTCTATTTCCAGACTAATTTCTGGAATGCTCAGGCATCCTTCTGACATAACATCTTTCCCTTGACGCCAGAGAATCTTCGGATTGACCAAGCTAACCAATCCCTCTCCCACATCGGCAATTATAACTCTTTTCAGGATTCCTACCTGTGGTGCAGCCAGTCCTAAACCTTTATTCTTGTGCATCAACTTTGCCATATCGTCTATCAGTTTCTGGATGTCTCCGTTCATCTCTTTAACTTCTCGAGATTTTCTTCTTAAGACCTTATCGCCATATAGTCTAATTGCTACCGGAATTATTGGAACCATTTTCTTTGTCTCCTATTTGACAAACTGCAAAGATTATTAATTAGATTTCAACCTAATTATACAAATTATTCAACCATTCAACAATACATTCAACAATATTTTTGGTAGCTTTATCGTTCGCCTCTGTCTACCATTTACACTACATCTCTTAAAGAATCAAAACAAAAAAAGAGCTGCTTTGTCAATACAAAAATTTGAGACTTACGGTCTTCTTCTCCCCTCACCCTCTTCCCTTTCCCCATAGGGGATTTGTAGGGGTTTGATTTATCAAACCCGAAAAGAGTAGGCTCAATAAATTGAGCCCCTACAACTGAGACAATTTTAGACTTTTCCAAAAAGTCTTAGTATTTGTCCTTGACAAAAGTTCTTTCTTATGCTATCTATAAAGTTACCATTGGGGTGATTTTTATGGAAAAAGAGAGAGCTTACAGGTTAGAAAAGTTAAGAAAAATATTGAAAGAGATGGGATCGTGCCTGGTTGCTTTTTCTGGTGGAGTAGATAGTACTTTCCTATTAAAGATAGGATCCGAGGTATTGGGGAAGGATAGGGTCTTGGCGGTCTCTGCTATATCTGAAACCTACCCTAAAGAAGAATTGGAGTGCGCCAAAGAGATAGCGAAGGAATTAGGAGTTGAACACTTGACAATCGAATCTGGAGAATTGGAAATTCCCGAATTCAAAATGAACCCATGGAATAGATGCTACTATTGTAAGACTGAACTCTTCCAAAAATTGAAAGATGTGGCAAAGGAAAGAGATCTCAATTTCGTCATCGATGGCACTAATTATGACGATATAGGCGACTATAGACCGGGAATGAAAGCTTTAAAGGAACTAGGAATACGAAGCCCTCTTAAAGAGGCTACGATGACAAAGGAAGATATTCGCTACTTTTCAAAAAAAATGCGCCTTAAGACCTGGGATAAACCATCTTTTGCCTGCCTTGCTTCCCGGTTTCCCTATGGAAAAGAAATCACCAAGGAAAAATTGACTATAGTGGATAAGGCAGAAAACTTCTTGAGGGGATTGAATTTCAAACAGGTGAGGGTAAGACATCACGGTGAAATTGCTCGTATTGAACTGGAAAGAGATGATATACGAACTCTTATATCAAAAGGACTAATGGATAAGGTGGTAAAGAAATTCAAGGAATTAGGCTTTCTTTATGTAACTCTCGATTTAGAAGGCTATCGAATGGGGAGTATGAATGAGCCATTGAAAAAGGATACCAAAAAATGGATATTGCAAGAATAAAGGAAATTTTACAGGGTTTCAAAAATGGCTCTATAGATATGGAAAAAGCCTTAAATAAATTGAGATTTCTCCCTTTTGAAGAACTCGATTTCGCCACTGTAGACAAGCACAGACCTCTGCGCGTTGGCACTTCAGAAGTAATCTACTGCCCGGGAAAAACGTTAGAACAGATAAGAAAGATTGCCCGTTCTTTGGCTGCCGACGCTGAAAATATTCTGGCTACCCGGGTAACAAAGGAAGTATGCCAGGCTATTAAGAAAGAAGGTCTTCCCTGTAAGGAATACCCGGAAGCACGAATAGTGGTAATCAATCCTAAAAAGGTACCTCTGGTTGGAAAAATAGCAGTTATCAGCGCAGGGACGACCGATATCCCTGTGGCTGAGGAAGCATATGTTACTGCTGAAACTTTAGGAAACAGGGTGGAAAGGATGTACGATGTGGGAGTGGCTGGAATCCACCGGCTGCTGGACAAGCAAGAAAAATTTCTCGATGCCAATGTGATTATTGCTGTGGCAGGCATGGAAGGCGCCTTGCCCAGCGTGGTAGCCGGGCTTGTAGATATTCCGGTAATTGCAGTTCCTACCAGTGTTGGGTATGGAGCCAGTTTCCGGGGACTAACGGCACTTCTGGCTATGCTCAATAGTTGCGCCTCCGGAGTTTCGGTAGTAAATATAGACAATGGCTTTGGCGCAGCCTACCAGGCGAGCTTGATAAATAAGAAAGTCTATGCCTCATCTTTAAAGAAACCGAGGGGATAAGATGGAAAGAGTCGCTTACTTCGACTGCAGTTCTGGCATAAGCGGTGATATGTTTCTGGGGGCGCTAATAGACTGTGGCGCAGATTTTGAGTATATCAAGAAAGAACTCTCAAAATTGAATTTGAACTTTGAAATCTCTTACCATCGAGTTAGAAAAGGCGCTATCTCCGGCCTAAGCGTTGTCATTGAAGAATCTGGAAGTCAACCGCTCAGGAATCTAAAGACGATAAAAGAAATAATTGAAAAGAGTTCCCTATCCGAGGATGTAAAGGAGAAATCTCTCCACATCTTCACCAGACTGGCAGAGGCAGAAGCAAGTGTGCATCAAGTAGACATAGATCATGTCCATTTCCACGAGATTGGTGCAGTAGATACAATAGTGGACATAGTTGGTTCCCTTGTCGGTTTGAAATCCCTGAAAATTGAAAGAATCTTCTCTTCGCCTCTCCCTTTAGGAAAAGGCGAAGTAGAGACTTCCCATGGAAAAATTCCCCTCCCTGCACCAGCTACAATGAAATTACTGGAAGGATGCAAAGTCTATGGAAAGGCAATCGAGGAAGAACTGGTAACTCCCACGGGTGCTGCTCTTATTAGTTCGCTGGCTGAGGGGTTTATAGACTTCCCAGCGATGAAGATACTGAAAGTGGGTTACGGCGCCGGGACAAAAGAATTGCCGATGCCAAATGTCTTAAGGTTGGTTGTTGGAGAGCTTGAAGAAAAGGAGAAAAAAAGCGAGCCTCCGACTTTCATCATTTCTGCAAATATTGACGATTCAACTCCCGAAGTGATGGGATTTTTATTCGAGAGGCTTTTCGAAATGGGAGCACTCGATGTTTGGCAACATCCTATCCTGATGAAGAAGAATCGCTTAGCCACCGAGCTTTCAGTACTCTGCTATAATGATGTAATGGAAAAAATTATAGACTGCGTTTTCTCAGAAACTACCACGAATGGCCTCAGAATTAGCGAAGTGAAAAGGTCTATTCTGGACAGAAAAATTGTTGAGGTCAAAGTTCTGGATGAGACTATCAGAGTCAAGGTGAGTTTTGACGGGAAGAAAGTCCTTACTGTATCTCCAGAATACGAAGATTGCAGGCTGGTAGCATTAAAAAAAGGAATGAGTCTTAGGAAAGTCTTTGAAATGGTCCAACAGAAAGCCAGTGAAATTTATAAATAGTAGGGAGTCGGCCCAGGAAAGGAGTAGCAGACTTCAGTCTGCGTATTAAGACGCTCCGATAAATCGGAGCTACTCCTTAACTTCGCTGAGGTACTCTGGGTCATCTCTGACCGATAGTTTCTGTCCCGACAAGTCGGGACTACCAGACATTCTAACCTAAGCCCCCGATTTATCGGGGGCTTTTTAACATACCCTAACAGATAAACTTTCACCAGATACAATTAGGTGCACCGAGCAGGCCAAACACGGGTCATAGGACCTGATAACTCTCATCACTTCTATCGGATTCTCTGGATCGGCTATGGGTATACCTATAAGGGCTTTCTCCATTGGGCCGGGTTGACCTTTATCATCTCTCGGTGAACAATTCCAGTTCGATGGTGTGACTATCTGATACCGTTCGATTTTTGAATTGGATATCTTAATCCAGTGTCCTAGCGAACCTCTGGGCGCTTCAGTCAATCCCATACCATCGCCATTTCTGGGAACTTTGCACGGGGTGTAAACTTCCTTCCCGGGCCTCAATTGCAGAACCCACTCTTCCATAGCCCGAGCAATCTTTTTTGTTTCCATTGCTCTGGCTATGTGTCTGTCCATTACTGAGATACCTTTCCTGTAGTCTCCATTTATCCACATCCTCGCCAGAGGCCCCAGCTCGTGCGGTTTACCATCATATCTCGGCGATTTCAGCCAGGAGTAGGCACCTGGCTTTCTAGGAGCAGGAAATGTGTCGCCCTCCCGGGGATTCTCACCAGAGATTTTGGGGTCATACCAGGAAAAGCGAACATCTTCTATTATTTTTTCCGAATCCATACCCTCTATTTTTCCCTCTGTGAAACGACCGCTTTTAAAAAGTTTTTCCCTTCCTCTATCGTCCAGGTCGAACCCCCCGTAGCACAGTAAATTACCATAACCTCTGCCAATCTTACTGTAATCATTATAAACTTCGGCGATTCTCAATACATCGGGTAGATAAACATTTTCAACAAAATCTATGACTTCTCTCAATCTCCAGAGGAAAGATGCTATCTTGTCCACAGTGGGCTTTTCGGTTACTCCACCTGGAACAGAAGTCTGATGATGGGGCATCTTGCCTCCAAAGATTGCTGTCATCTCGTGGATTTTCCTGCGAACCTCTAACGCCGTAAGATAGTGCTCAAGATAGTCCTTGTTCATTTCGCTGGAAAGTCGATAGTCACCCTTGAATCTGGGAATGAAAGGTGGCTCTTCCGGACCGACAAAGTAGTCTAACGCAGTTAGAAGATAGAAATGGATAATGTGGGACTGAAGGAAGTCCGCACCCGCGACCAGGTTGCGGATGATTCTGCCATTGGAAGGCGGCTTTGCTCTAAAGGCAGATTCCAGAGTCAAAGAGGCAGCACTGGCGTGAGCTGCAGAACAAATGCCGCAGACCCTTTGCGCTAAATGTTGAGCGTCCCTGGGGTCCCTTCCTTTGAGGATTATTTCAAATCCCCGAAAAAGAGTGCCAGAACTTCTGGCATCAACGACTTTTCCACCTTCTATCTCTAACTCAACCTTGAGATGTCCTTCAATCCTGCTAATTGGGTCAATAGTTATGACTTTCTTCGCCATTGTTATTTCTTTCTTTCAGGCCAGCCGTAGAAAGGAGACATGCCATCAGGAAATTCCATCTGCACACAACCTATGCAGGGGGTTACGGCGCCGATACACCAGTTAATTCCATTGTGCCACCGGCGTAACGGGCAGTCTGAATAAGTGAGAGGCCCCTTGCATCCAAGCTTGATCATACACCCCTCATCGCTCAGTTCTTTGGCGAATTTCTGGTGAATGTAAAACGAGTAGTTGGGACAATTTTCATGCAATAGAAAGCGATAAAACAGGGTCGGCCTTCCATTCTTATCAAGTTCCGGGAGCCCGTAGAGGATGAGATGGACAAGAGTGCCTACCATCCAATCCGGATGAGGCGGACAGCCCGGAACATTTATCACCTTTTTCCCGAGAACTTCGCTTACTGCTTTTGCTCCAGTCGGGTCGGGGGCGCCTGCGGGTATTCCTCCGTAGGAAGAACAGGTACCCGCTGCTATTACATATTTAGCATTTCTTCCGAGCTTTTTAGTCCACTCTATTAGTGAGATAGGTTTGCCGTCCTTTTCCCCCAGTGTAGAGTAGATACCATTCTCTGCAATGGAAATTGACCCTTCAACAATCAGAATGAACTTGCCCTTCGCCTCCTCGGCAGTCTTCTCCATAGAGAGAATGACCCCGTCTCCGGATGCAGACATCAGATTAGGATGCACCTTAAGGCTTATAATTTTTAAAAGGATTTCGCTAATCTTTGGATGTGAAGTGTTCAGAAGTGAAACCGAACAGCCTGTACAACCCGCTCCCTGTAGCCATAAGACCGGAGGATTACCGGCTGCAGCTCTCTCCAGAGCCTCCACAACTTCAGGAATCAAAATCTGGGAAATCCCTAAGGCTACAGTCGACCCGGCACAAATCTTCAAAAACTCTCTTCTGGTCAAATCCATCCCTGTTCTCTCCTGTAAACTGGAGTCCTTGCGAATCGCGTAGGGGCGACCTTTATGGTCGCCCATTGGTCGGTCACTGTTTGTAGTGGCAAAGCGTAAGCTTTGCTTCCTTTTTTGTAGGGACTCAATCTATTGAGCCCGTTCCATTCCACATCTTACGGGTTCGATGAATCGAACCCCTACATTTGCTCATCTCCAAAACCGACTACGAACTACGAACTATGAACTAATTATGGGCTTTCTTCTTTCTTTTCTTCTTTTGTTTCTTCTTTAGGCCCTTTCTCTTTGGTCGCCTTTTTGAACTCTTTGATTCCTTCCCCTATTGCTTTTGCAACTTTAGGCAACCTGCCAGCTCCAAAAATAATCAGCACAATAACCAGAATAATTATGAGCTCCGACAGACCTAATCTTCCAAACATAACATTCCCCCTCAATTCCTCTTATCCCCAACTTCCTTGAGGATTAAATTAACCATTTTCTCCAATTCTCTTTCTATCTCCGGAGACAATTCCAGACCGTAAGCTATCTCTTTGGGTTCAATCCCGATTATCACTGTAGGTGGAAGTTTACCCATCTTCTTGATTAGAGAAAGCGTTTCTACCACGCCCAGCTGGTGCAATGAAGTTATGTCCTTTCCACCTTTGAGAAGAGAGTCATCCACACAAATCTCATAAGTTGTCCCTGGTTTACCTCCCCGTTTAATGGCATCCACAATAATTAATTTGGAAATGTCTTCCGTCCGGGTGAGAAAATCTAAAATAGAAGTCCCTCCCTCTATAAGTTCAACTCCTTCACCAACTTCCATTTCCCTTAGCTTTTGAATAAGGTGAACTCCTATCCCTTCATCCCTTAGGAGCAAGTTGCCTACTCCCAGAACAACTATTTTACCCACTCTCACCGTTCTGTTCATTCTCTTCTCTGGAAATATCTTCAGACAGTTTCTTCTCTACTTCCTTCCTTATCTCTTCCGGAGGTTCCTGCTCAATAGTCTCCCGAAAGTCCTGCGTGGTTCTCTTCAGCTCTTTTATCGCCTTTCCAACAGCCCTGCCAATCTCGGGCAATCTACGAGGACCAAAGATAATCAATACCACCACAAGAATAACGACTAATTCCTGCATTCCAATATCAAACAAGTAATTTCCTCCCTAATTTTGCCACCTCAGGTGCCGCCAAATGCAACTATCATACCAATCTCAACCGTCGTTTCCTTACCTTCCTTAACTTCAATCTTAGCCATTTCGCTATCAAAAAAGCCCTCCTTAGTCACCGTGATTCTGTATGTTCCTGGAGCAAGGCCTGAAAAAGTGAAATTTCCAGATTTATCCGTAGTCGTTGTAAAAACTGACCCATTTGAAGTCAGAGTCAATTCCGCTCCGTCAACGCCTCCACCGTGGAAAGTATTATTCACCTTGCCAACGATAGTTCCGCCTACTTTTTTGGTACCGCGGCATCCCAAGACCATAGTGAACCCAAACATTAAAATTAGAGCCCATAAACATAATTTTCTCATTTTTTCACCTCTACTTTACATGTCCACTTCACCCTCCCACAAAAGAAGCTTCCAGTTGAATATTGACTTTCTTCATCTTCTCTTTTTTCACCACCAGCTCGCTCAAAGAATAAGCAAAGTACCCTGAGCTGGTTACTGTGATTGCATAATTGCCGGGCTCAAGCTCTGTTAAACTATAATTTCCCGAGTCATCCGTAGTTGCAGTCACAGCCCACACTGTAGGAGAAGCTTCCGTAACCTGCTTTATTGCAGTAACAGTTATTGTTGCACCTTCAACAGGCTTCTTTGTCTCCTTATCAATCACCTTCCCATAGACTCCTGTCCCTTTCATAGCCTTCTCGCATCCTCCAAGCAATAACCCCACAATCACAAGAACCATTCCCAAAATAAGCCACCTTTTCATCTCACCCCTCCTTATATTTCTGCACGGTTAAAACCGTGCCTACAAATGTACCCTGCACGGATAAAACGGTGCCTGCAAATGTACCCTGCACAATTTGAAATTGTGCCTACAAATTTCCCTGTCATTGTAGGCACAGATTCAATCTGTGCTCTTTTCCTCCTCAGACGAAATCGGAGACTCCGTACATTTCCACATTCTTTCTCTATTTTCTATTTTCTATTTTCTATTCTCTATTCTCTACTCCCAAGCACGCACGCGACCCCAGGCACTGGGCGCTCTCAGTTCCGGGGGACACGGTTTAAACTTCTTCATAACTTTTTCGATTGGGTCACCAACAACATTTATATCCTTCATTGTCCCCAGGCCCATCTGTTCGGCCAGCACTATGTGTCCGTAATTCTCTGGCTTAAAACCCATTACCATAGTTTCCACCGTGTCAACTGCTACAGGGTCTTCTCCAGCAATCACCAAATCCATTGATACCGGGTCACCCTTCGTTGGCCCATGTCCTTCACAGCCCCATATTCCGCTAATAACCGCAAAGTCTATCTTCTTTATGGACACAATATCACAAATTACCTCACTAATCTGATTATGGGGCAGTCCGACCTTAGGTATCCCATAAACTCTATTGGGAGCAGAGCCGATAGACTGGTTCTTCAAGGTTCCGGTAATGCCGGTGAGGTAGTGAGTCTTCATCGGTGAAACGCTGATGATTTTATTCGCCTGCTCAACCATAACCACCGGCAAGGCATATTCCTTGAGCGCCAAAGGTCTTTCAGGTTTATACCATTCATAACGGCCGGCATTTATATCAAAGAGCACAGCACCTACCTCCCGAGCAGGTCCTTCATATCCGTATGTCTTCATATTTGCAATCCCATCTGCATCTGGAGGACCTTCAGCAATGTAGATTTTTTTTGCTCCCTGTTCCTTAGCGATAAGCGCTATCGCTCTAACTATTCTGGGGTCCGTATTATAAGACTGGATTTCTGAATTTTTAGTCTTTCCTGTTCCCAGAAGCAGATTGAAACTCGCCACCGCATTTGTCTTAATCCAGACCACATCTCCTTTTTCAACAGGAAGCCCTCCGGCGAGATTGACTGCCTTTCGCACCATCTTTTCTATCTCCAGTTCACTTTTTCTTGACCACACGGGATACCAGTATTTCCCTTTCGCCCAAGGAGGACCTTGTGGAAGCATAGTCCATAAGTCCTTGAACTGCCAGGAGTTTCCCACCAATTCATGATTATTTGACTTAACAATCGCTACCGTTGGTCCAGCCATAGCCGCTGTAACCCAGGTGAAAATAGCTAATGCAACAATGGTCAAAGTCTTCTTCATTTCTTCCCCCTATTCTGTAGCGGCAAAGCTTTGCTTTGCCTCTTTTAGCAGAGCTAACGCTCTGCAGCTACATATTATTTTGTAGCAGCAAAGCGCAAGCTTTGCCTTCACCTGTTTGTAGGGGCTCAATTTATTGAGCCCGTCGTTAGCAGAGCTATCGCTGTGCAGCTACATTCCTTATTCGTCGCCAGAGGCGCCGCTAATTCAATCAGGTACCTCCTCCCACGATTACAAGTTGGAAATCAACCTTCTTTTTACCTTTCTCTATTTGGACTTCTTCCATAGTTTCACTAAGGTAGTAACCCTGAAGGTACGCTCGGACCTTGTAGGAACCAGATGGAACGTTCGAAATAGAATAACTGCCCGAAGCATCAGAAGTGGTTGTAAGCTTTACACCTTCAGCCAAATATGCTGTAACTTCCGCACCTGCCATAGGTCTTCCTGTTCCCATTTGGGTTACTTTGCCAAATATGGTTCCTCCCGTAGAAGAAGTTCCCTTACAACCGGAAACCAATAGCATCCCTATGATTAGAATTGAACCCAGGAAAATTACTCTTTTCATTTTTCACCTCTCTTGCACGGTTGAAACCGTGCCTACAAATGCTTGTGGTACAGATTCAATCTGTGCAAAATGTCGTTGTACGCACAAATTCAATTTGTGCAAAACCCTTGTAGGCACAGATTCAATCTGTGCAAAATGTCGTTGTACGCACAAATTCAATTTGTGCAAAACCCTTGTAGGCACAGATTCAATCTGTGCTGCTCCTTGATATTTTGTTACATCAAACCATAGAGATAGCCACAAGCAATTCCACCAAATAGAGCTAAAAGAAAATATATCAAGAAGGCTTTTTTCTTTACTAATAAGGCTACTGTGACCATAGGTGAGATTCGGGTTGCAGGACCCGCAATGAAGAAAGCCAACGCTGCTCCCTTACTCATTCCCATATTCATCAGCCCATAAATGAGGGGAATCGCTCCTCCCCCGCATACATAAAAGGGTATGCTCATTGCTGCTGCCAAAAGTATAGCAAAGCGGGAAGCGCCTAATGCCATAACTACAGCCGATTGAGGAATATAGGTGTCGATGATTGCCGCAACCAAAATGGCAAGTAAGAAATATTTCCCCGGATATTTTGCCATTTTATACATCAGCCTGAGTGCATCAAGCCACTTGTTACCCGAGGACTTTTGAGTTAATTTAGAAATAAAATCTTTTCTCCTGTCATTATCCGATTTTCCCGGGTTACTCCCTGCAAGTTCAGCAAAGAAATTCTTCTTATTCAAATAATGAAATATTAGCCCACACAATATGCCTAATGCTATTGTCGATAAAAGTATGGCTATTGCCAAGCCTGGCCCCAGAACTCCCCAAGTAGTAATAAACATAAAAGGATTAATGAGGGGAGAGCTAATAAGAAATGACATTACCGGAGCTATGGGTACTCCTGTTGAAAGCATAGCAGCAAATATCGGGATAACCGCATATGAACCTAAGGGAGAAACAACACCTAATAGGGTTGCCAGGACAATAGAGACTAACCCACCTTTTCTATTACAAGCTTCCGAGAGTTTCACAGTAGGAACGAAGACAGTAATTAAGGAACCGAGGACTATTCCTATTGCCACGAAATACCAAAGTCGGAAGAACATATTTACCGACACCGACCATACATTATAAAGAGAACTAGAATAAAAGAATCTGTATAAATTTTCCATCGCCATTTAATCAAAAGTTATGTTATCAACTTGATTAAAAAAAGTCAAGTAAATTGCAACACTTCGATATATTGGAGTGTAAAGCGTCCCGACGCGTCGGAACACTCCAACCTCCCTTTCGGGAGGACTCCAGAATCTGGAGTCCTTGCGAAAGCAAGGTCCAAAAAGTAGCCTGTCCCCTTTTTCCTATAAAAAATCGGGGGACAAGGTTTATCTTGTCCCCCGATAGCCCATAACTATCCCTTTTATCTGGACTACCCCTGGACTATGTCCGGGTCAACGCCTCACCAGGCTTCAGGTTTTGTGGTGTATTGTCCAACCTGAACTTGAGGAGGAGTGTCGAACTTTTTCATCACGCTTTCAATTGAATTGCCAACTACTTCGATTTCGTCTTCCTTGTATGTTCCCAGTCCAGACTCTGCACACGCCCGAATGACTCCATTAGTCGATGGGTCAACTCCCATAACCCGAGCCCCTGTAGCATCAACAGCCACGGCGTCTTTCCCAGCAATAACTAAATCCAGGGAAACTGGCTCGCCATAGAATGCTCCCCACCCTTCCACACCCCAAATACCATCAACGATAGAATAATCTATTGGGGCAATACTATTAACATCAGCAACGACCCATTGCGTCTTGTTATGCGGTAGCCCCAATTTAATCGCTCCCACAATCCGGGTAGGAGGGATTCCTATACCCACATTTTTCAGAGTCAAGCTAATGCCAGCATTATCATGGGTCTTCATCTTTCCAACGGAGATTCTGACATCCGCATTGACCCAATTATTGGGCAGAGGATACTGGTCAAGCCCATGGTAACCAGTCCGTTTTGGCTTGTAATACTTCCATGTCCCATCAGCAATGGCGTCATTAGGGTCGTAGAGTTCAAGCCAACCACCCTTGTGTGTCCATTGGTCCATTGCCGGGTTCAGCTTCTTAGCCATATCCGTATAACCATAGACCAGATAGTATGCATGGGTATTGCCAGCATTTGGACTTTCTATGATGGTGACCTTCTTGGCACCTTTCTCTTTGCAGATAACGGCTACCGCTCTGGCTATTCTGCCATCGGTGAGAATGGTTTGAGCCTGGTGGTTAAACCAAGTTGCATCCCTCACTGCTGTGTTAGTCCATTTTGCCCTCATGAACTCCAAAGAAGCTACGAACCACATATCCTGGACGAGATTGACTTTAATCATCACATTCTTGCCTTTTACATTCGGGAATCCACCAGCGAGGTCTATTGCCTTACGCACCATATTCTCTATTGCTTTCTCGCTCTCTGGCGTCCAGGTCGTCTCCCAGCGCTTCTTGAAATCGAGGATGCTAATCTGCCAGGAATCACCTATTAGTGCATGGGGAGTCCCTTTCACTATGGCTACCTTTGCCTTTGCAGCTGCAAAAGCTACCGTGCTAAGCAGCACAATAAATGCTGCTGCGAAAATCAAAGCTTTCCTCATTCTTTTTCACCTCCTTTCTATTTGGTATAGTTCACAAACAAAATAAAAATTTGTGTGTAGTAGTGTAGCCCTTTATGGGCGTAAGTCTTACGGGGACAAGTCCCTGGGCGACCATAAAGGTCGCCCCTACGCGACCAAAAACCTACGGGGACAAGCCCCTACACTACTACACTAACGTTCCTGTAACTTACCAGCCCCAGACTTCTCCATAAGAGGCCGGTCCGTGGCCTGGAAGTTCCTTGTATTCCTTGGCAACTTCCCCAATACTATTGCCGACTACCTGGATGTCTTTGTATGTCCCAAGACCGATCTCCTGAGCAACTCTCAGATAACCATACCGCTCAGGGTTTCGGCCCATAGAGGCACTACCTACCGAATCCGCAGCAACCGGATCTGGACTGGCAATAACTATGCCATGGTAAATACCATCGCACATCGTCGGTCCATTTCCTTCACCACCGTATATGGCACCTATGACTGCGTAATCAATGTCCACAATCTCACAAACATCAGCGATGGTCCTGGCAAGTTTCTCGTGGTTCAATCCTGTCTTGGGAGCGCCATAAACACTGTTCGGAGGAGTACCTATACCAACATTCTTCAAGGCTGCAGTTGTGCCAGCAAAACCGTGCGTCTTCAAAGGCGCAACACTGATTACTACATTCGCATCTAAAACCACAGAAGGTATGGCATACTCCGTAGCTGCTAATGCATGCGGCGCTTTAACCCACCGGTAAGGTACGCGGTCAAGGTCAACCAGCTCAACTCCAGCATCATTTTCAGCCAGGTATGCTCCCCACACCCTCATGTTCGGAATCGCATTTGATAGTCCTGGAGCTTCACCAACGTATATCTTCTTGGCTCCCGATTCCTTAGCCAGAAGCGCAACTGCTCTTACCACTCGACCATCTGTGTTCGTGGCAGTGAAGTCAGGCGCATTCCCGTGACCGGTAGATATCATATACCATTGATCGTTATTGGCATTGAACTTGATAAATACCGTGTCGCCCTTCTTTACCGGCCACCCGCCAGCGAGCTCTACTGCCTTACGCACCATCTTCTCAACTTCCTTAATGCTTGCCGGAGTGTACTCGAGGGTCCATTGATGTGGTCCACGCGCCTTGTCAGGACTCTTGGGAGCATATCCCAAAAATCTCGGATTAATAATCGTCGAATCTTTCAATATCTTCTCGTCGCCTTGAACTATCGCCACCTTTGAGGCCGCTGAGGCAACCATGGCCACGGCAAAAGTAAGCAACACTGCAATAATCCACGCTTTCTTCATCTTTTTTCACCTCCTTTCTCTTTTAATTTTGTAAGTTACCGATAATGAAACTGTATGTCCATACTATACTTCCATTGAGGAAAATAATGCCTGAAAGATTTTGCTTAAAACTATAATATTGGCTTCCTTTTTCAGAAACTATGAGGTTATTTTTGAGAGGGAATCGGAAAGTAAACTAGAAATATTCCTCCTGGCTTGCTACATCTATAATAGTAATGAATTTCTTTCTTCGTCTATCCAAGGGCAAACAAAGAAATTCATCTTTTTTGTAGGCACGATTTCAAATCGTGCAATTTAAATAAATACCAGGTAGGACGACTTGGAAGTTGACAGAGTCAACTTTAGCCGTCCTACCTTATATATCTTAACTAAATAGCCCTACGCTACTCTTAGAACCTGATGTGAGTCTTCAGAGCAGCACCAATAGTACCATCTCGGTTAGTATCAGCAAAATACTTGCCTGGAGCAAAATACCCGAAAACTAACTCAATGGTCTGCCTCGGTCCAAGGGTATAATTGATTCCCAGGTCAATTTCAGTCCCTATGCCTTTCTCATCGCCAGTAGTAAGAGCTATTCCTGCTGGAGCTGGATTGTTGGCAGCTTCCTGGTCAGCAAACGACATACAGGCTGAGACAAATCCGCCAAACTTCGTATTCGGGACCACAAAATCTATCTTTGGCCGAATAATCCAAGCGTTGAATATAGCATTATACAATTGGTCCCAGAGAATCAGGTCAATCTTCCACTCATCAACCCAGTCCTCATTTGACCCAATCGAGCCGGTAACTTCACCAGCCTCGATGGGTTTGCAGCCTGAGAACAGACCAACCACAACACTTGCCCTGTTGACAACTGGCGTAGTCAGAGGAACACCGGCATCCACAAAGAACTCAAGACTGTGCTTAATGTCGTCGCCAGAACCCCCAACAGCAAACGGGCCTGGGCCAGGCGCTGCAGCGAAAGGAAGAGCGTCTCCCATAATATAGTCCCACTCAGACTTAATTTCTACCGGGCCAATAGTGGCATTAATCATGGCATCGTGCATAATCCAGTTTGCATTCTTACCATTTTCGGCCGCTCCATAAAGGTCCCAAACGAAAAAGACGTAACCAATCGTGAGTTTAGGATTCCAGAAGAATACCCAGGGGCACCAGGCAAAAGAATCATCGCCAGCCACATCCAGATTACCCTCAGCTCTCTTGTCGTACAGAAAACCAAACATTATGTTGTTATCTTTGCGCAGAGCAAAAACTGGCGTGATGTAATGGTATCTGGGATAGGTGTCATCCTCAGCAATGGAGAAGTTGTGGAACAAATCGGTTTGCTGGCGGCCAATCTGGAGGCTTCCATATTTGCCGAAGAAGATGTGCGCCCACGCTCGGTCCCACTGGAAGGTCATGTCGTTAGCACTTCCTTGACCCGTCCTAATCATCGGGCCCCAAGTTAGACCTGGCACACCGTTGTCACCCCAGATGTAATCTAATGCCCTGAGTCGCGCTTTAACCTGGATGAAATCGCTGAGCTTCAACACTGGATTGAGAATCAATCTCTGTTCGGTGTAGGACCTTTCGTTCCCCACATCCTTGGCGAGGTCAGGGTTGCTTATGTAATAACTGAGTGTACGAAAGTGGCCACCGACGGAAAATTCCATCGCAGCAAGAGCTACGCTTGCCATAAGGACCACGACCAGACCAATCACGCCGAAAGCTAATAACCTCTTTTTCATTCATCTCCCCCCTTTACATTTAAAATTTTGTTTTTGCCCAGAAATTTCGGGCTTAAACTATTTCCTTAAAACTAAAACTCTGTATACTTCACCTCCTTTCTAACTATTCTCAATTGATGTAACCCGCGCTCCTTTCGAGTGGGCTCCAAACTTTTCCCTCAAGAATTATCAAGTTTGTCTGATTTTACCAAAGTACTTTTTGTTTTGTCAAGTAAAAAAATTAAAAATTTCTTTCCGTTGCCCCTTAGCACTAATTTCGCAATTCTCTATCTGATAGAACTCGTAGGGGCTTAATTCATTAAGCCCGTCGACGAAAGTTTGACTCTCATCTCGTAGACTGGTCGTAGGGTCCGATAAATCCGACCCCTACATTCAATTACTTCCTGGCGAGAACTGCGGTCTCTGTAGTTCTCCAGTGTTGAATAGCGGCAGCTATGAAGCAGACAGCTGCCATAATGCCGAATATCCAGATGTAACCTCGAGCCGCTCCCCATCCGCCAAAAGCCTGAATCAATGGTGAAACGAGAAGCGGAAAACCACCACCGCCGAGAAAGAGAATGAGTGCCACTATACTCACTGCAGTAGCTACTCCGCCTTTTTCCGCCGATTCAGCTCCCACTGCGTAGAGGATTGGATAGACAGCATTCACTACAAAACCAAAAGCTATCTGAACCAATATTACCAGAAGCAAAGTAGTACAGAAAGGAAGAGCAATCATAATCAGACCCATCCAAATTGCCGCTAAAGTGAGTATAGGTTTTCTCCCCAATCTGTCCGACCACCACGGCAAGAGAACCTGAAATAAAGCTCCGGTAATTGACCACGCTACAGCGAGGGCTGCCACCTGAGCATAGTTAAATCCGTGGATTTCGCTCAGGTATTTCGGGTAGAATGCCATAAACATTGAGAGAACACCCATAAAAATTCCGGCATTTATGGCTACGCTCTGCACATTTCTTATCTTGAGCGTTCTTAATACCAGTTGAGCACCAGACAATTCACTCACTTCTTTTGCCAGGCTCGGCTTGGTCAGTCCCCTCTTGTCAAACTCCGCATAGGCTTTTTCATAGTTTCCTCTCGTGGAAATTAGATAGTACCAGACGAGAGGAATAATTGAAATCAGTGTAAAATAGAAAACATATCTCCAGCTATCGCTGCCAAACCCTCTCAGAACCCAGGAGACCAACACACCAGATAACAAAACCCCCAGTGGAAATCCTGTGTGAGTAAGTCCTAAAGCAAAGCCCCGATGCTCATCTGGCCACACTTCTGCAACCACAGAAGGCCTGACAGTCTCTTCCACGCCGCCTCCTATCTGCACGCCACATCTGAGCAAGATAAACCTTATGAATGTAGAACTAATGGAAATAAACGCGGTAAGAAGCGACACGATGGTATAGAAGACGACCATAACTCCCCAGAAATATTTTCTCTTGTACCCGGCGCCAATCTTGTCACTAATGGCGGCTCCAGGAACGCCGGATGCTCCCCTGACCCATTGCATTACTGCCAGGAAAAGAGCCCAAGCTCCTGGACTTAGTGCCCATTTATCTATAAGCAGTGGCCCAAGTGTCCACACTACGCCAAAATTAAAGGAACACATTAACCATATAGCCCAGGTAGATATGGTCATGCCCCAAACCCAACCGGTTCCGCGCGGCCAAACACCAACCTTTTTCCCCACTTTTTCATCAGCCATTTATTCCACCTCCTTTCGCTTTTCCGTCTAAACCCATATTTCTATAAAAATAGCACAGCTTCGCTCTGCCACTACATTTTTTCTTCCTTGTAGAAGCAAAGCGTAAGCTTTGTCTTTTAGGTAGCCGCAACCTTCAGGTTGCGTGTGGAAACGCTCCGATGAATCGGAGCACCTACCTCTTTTAGATTTTAAGCTTGAAAAGCCTTATTGCATTCTCGCCCAGGACATTTGCCAGGTCCTTATCACTTAGGTTCGCTGATCTGTACTGGAAGATTTCCACTGCAGTATTTTCTGGCAAGTCAGTTCCCAAAACTATTCTCTCCGAGCCGAGGTCGTTTACAAACCACATCTTTTCATTAATGGAAATCCAGGAACCCTCTAAATAGATATTCTTGCAAAGTTTTGCCGCAATGTAAGCTTCTGTTGAATAGATATGTGCCATACCGGAATGGAAAAGGATTATTGGCAAATCCGGATAAGCCTGTGCCATAGGTATAACCATTGAAGGTAGAGCAAATGGAATTCCTGCTCCTGTATGGATCATCAACGGAACCCTATACCTTTTCGCGGCTTCAAAGACCTTCTTTGCATCAGTAGCCAGAGGACTTATCGCATGACCAATAGTATGTAATTTTATACCAACGAAACCTTCGCCTTTTATGAGCCTATCCACTTCTGCATTATATTCTCTTTCATCCTGATGGGGATTGAGATTTACAACTCCAAAAATCTTCTTTGGGTATTTCTTCATAAGTTTAGCTATATCATTATGTGTTTTCTTGACATCAGGTGTGCCCGGGTAAGGTTCAACGAGTGCTGCATCGATCTTATTCTTCTGTATGGCACCCATCAACGCCTCTTCGGAAGTATCTAAATCGAATACCTTGCATGGTCCCAAATGCAAATGAACATCAACTATCTTCATTATTTTCCCCTCCTTCTGCACGGTTAAAACCGTGCCTACAAATCTGCATCCCGCTTTGCAATCGGGAAAATTGTGCCTGCAAATTCACCTTATCACATCATAAGCACCACCTCCAAAATTTTATAAGAACATAACAAATGAAATTTATTTCCGATTAGCTTTGAATTTCAGCCAGGATGAATAAGGGAGAGAGTTGTTACCTGATTTCAACAGTAAAACCTCTGTTAAAGAAATTAATTACTGACTCAAGGATGGTAAAACTATAAGTGGTAGATTGTTACCGAGAGTTGTAGAATAAACCAAGGATAGTCTTATTCAGGTAAAAAAGTAATACGATTTTACTAAAGTCTACTATTTTTTGTCAAGTACAAAATTACTTCATAACTATATACGCAAGGCGCTTCAGGCTTGACCCTCAAGAACGAAGTCTTCAGGTCTTCCTACATCTTTTGGATAATATTCCAGGTAGCATCGCATAAAATATTGTAGCCCTAACAAGATGTTCGACCCTCACTTGCTCGTTGGCTGAGTGGGCAAATCTTTCCTCTCCTGGCCCGAAAAGTACGGTAGGGATTCCTTTCTCGCCCATAGTGTAACTTCCATTGCTGCAAAATGGCCAGAGGAGAATCTTGGGGTTCTTCTTAAAAAGAGCATTATAAGTTTCTAAACAAGATACGACCAGGGGATGTTCGCGTGGTAGTTCCCATGCAGTAAACAACTTTTGCAAAATTTC
>Ga0315314_1000563_pt1 | contig 39618 bp, 45 predicted proteins | sample TDP9_MG_FD_203631 | JGI IMG/M metagenome (GOLD analysis project Ga0315314, IMG submission 203631) | Freshwater sediment microbial communities from Lake Towuti, South Sulawesi, Indonesia - TDP9 | ecosystem: Environmental > Aquatic > Freshwater > Lake > Sediment | place: Indonesia: South Sulawesi... | reverse complement strand
CGTTAAAAACCATAAGCTGCTTATCCCATATCGCTGTATACTTATGGTCCAATCCAATCTCCCCTATGGCAACCAGTGCTTTGTTCTGCTCGTGCTTCAAAATCAATTCTGATGTCTGCTGAAGCTCATCTTCAGTTAAGGCACTCACTGTCCAAGGATGAATCCCTAAAGCAGCGTAAACTATACTGGAATATTCCTCAGCAAGTTTCAAGCTTCTAACGCATGTCTTCAAATCCATAGAATTTGAAACCAAGGCAACAACGTTTGCGCTTTTAGCTTCGTTTATGGTTTCTTCGATGCATTCTGAATATTCTTCGTCTGAAAGATGAATATGCACATCAACGAACTTCATCCGAAACCACAACTTCCACTAAACTAAACCAAATTCGCTTTTATAATTTCCTCTTTATTTGAAAGAGTAGCGAATGTTATGCCAGTTTTCAGCAAGTAAAGAATAATAAACGTTAAATATTGCTTTAAATAGAAAAAGAGGCTACAGAGGAGTCTTTATGGTTGATTTGGAATTGGCTGTAGCTCCAATGCACAGAATATGCAAGAAGGCTGGAGCCGACAGAGTAAGCGAAGCAGCAGCCAAAGAATTAGCTAAAGCCTTAGAAGAAATAGGCGTAAAAATAGCCAAAGAAGCTTTAGATTTTGCAATGCACGCTGGAAGAAAAACAATAAAATCTGAAGATATTGAAATTGCCGCTAAGAAAGTCATGGGCAAATAGTCCTTTCTCTTTCCAAGTTTCTCCTTTCTTTTTTCAAAGCTCTGAAAAACACATGGTTTCATAATTGAATTTTCTTTGAAGAATCCCAGAGAAACTGGAAATAATCTCTAGCAAACTGCACCAAACCAACATGATTGCTCCATATTACTAGACTGGGTTTTTCTTCGCCTAAAAACAGCATTGCTTCTTTTCCATCGACAATGATGCCTCCTCCAAACATTTGATCTCGGACACGTAATTCGCTGATAGCAGCTAACATTTTCAGATTTTTCCAGCTCTCAGCCTTTCCCGCAACCAAAAATTTTATGTTTGTGCGAGTTTTCTGCAAGACTTCAAGAATAGAAGTTGCTGAGGAAATCATGGTTTTTGCGAATTCTGGCGCTGCAATCATAATCTCTTTCGTAGCTTTCTTAAGCATCTCTTCCAGCTTGGCGATAATTCCAAGTTGACCACGCAATATCAATATGTCCGGACGTTCCACAAGTTCCCGTTTTTCATATAGGGGTTGCAATTGGCTGCCGATTGTTTGCTCCCAGCTTTCGTATTTGTCTTCAAGTCTCAGTTTTGCAGAAGCTAAAGCATCGAGAGGTGGCATTGGATAATATTTGCTTGGGCGGCTTTCTGCGCTTTTGATCCATCCCTTTTCTCTGAGTCCGTTTAAAACTGCGTAGATTTTCGAATAGGGTACCTTTGCTTTTTTGCTCATTTCTAGGGCTGTCATTTGTCCACCTTCAAGCAAGGCAATGTATGCGTCAATTTCGTAAGTGCTTAACCCGATTTCACGTAAGACTTGTCTGAGATCTTCGCTTATTGTCAATTTAATCACCATAATCACCTTATGAAAAGTCTGAAAACCTTATTATATGCTATCCTTAGACCCTTCAAAACATAACTGCAAAAGGATATGGTGAAGTCATGCAGATTATCAAAGAGACGAAGAGTTTATGTCCTGAATGCCTGAAAGTGTTAGATGCTACGATTTTTGAGGAAGACTGCAAGGTCTATATGAAAAAGGAATGCTCTACGCACGGCTTTTTCCAAGATGTTTACTGGTCTGATTATGAACAGTATTTACGTGCTGAAAAATTCAGATACGACGGTGAAGGATTAAACAATCCACGAACCCAAACAGTTAAAGGCTGCCCATACGACTGCGGTATATGCCCCCAACACAAATCCCACACGGCCCTGGCAATAATCGACGTCACAAACCGATGCAACCTTAAATGTCCAGTCTGTTTTGCCAACGCTGCAGCCGCTGGATACGTCTATGAACCAACCAAAGAAGAAATCAGAGACATGCTGGAAAACCTTAGGGCAAATAACCCCGTCCCCGCCACAGCCCTCCAGTTCTCTGGTGGAGAGCCAACCATTCGCAATGACTTCTTCGAACTTATTCGAACAGCAAAAGAGCTTGACTTTCGCCATGTTGAGGTTAATACGAATGGTCTTCGACTTGCACAAAGCGTCGACTATTGTAAGGAACTGAAAGAAGCGGGAGCGAGTACCATTTACTTACAATTTGATGGTTTGACACCCGAAGTCTACAAGTTCATCCGCGGAATTGACCTCTTAGACATTAAAATGAAAGCTATTGAAAACTGTCGCAAAGCCGGAATCCACAGCTTGGTTTTGGTCGTCACACTGGTTAAAGGCGTGAATGATCATCAACTCGGCGATATCATACGCTTCGCAATCCAAAACTTTGATGTAATAAGATGTGTGAACGTTCAACCAGTCTCTCTCTGCGGAAGACTTCCGCAAGCTGAAAGAGACAAGATGCGCATCACAATTCCAGACTTTATGCAATTAGTGGAGGAACAAACAAACGGCAAAATAAAAGTCTCAGACTTCTATCCAGTACCAACAGTCGTACCGGTTTCAAAGGCTGTTGGAGCGTTAAAGGACAAGCGATATGTGGAGTTTACAGCACACCCGCACTGCGGTATGGCTACGTACATCCTCGTGGAAAATGGCGAAATCGTTCCAATAACCCGTTATGGAAACGTAGACAAATTTGTTGATGCTATGAAAAAAGTCTATGGTGCCGCTTCAAAGGGAAGCAAAAGCAAAGCTAAACTGCGTTTGATTGGAGCATTAAGACATGTTAAATTCGGTTTCTTGAGGAAATATGTTGGGCGTGTCTTAACAGAAGGAAGCTATGAAGCGTTAGGCGACTTGCAAAAAAAGTCTATATTGCTTTCTGCAATGCATTTCATGGACCCTTACAACTTCGATTTGGAACGAGTACAAAGCTGCGTAATCCATTATGCAGTGCCAGATGGACGCATAATTCCATTCTGCACCATGAATTCCATCCACCGTCCAGAAATAGAAAAGAATCTTGGAGTTTCATTTAAAGAATGGCAAAACAAGCACAAAGTTGAAATAACCCAGTACGCTTAGACGGAGAAAACCTAAAGAACCACAAAACAACTTTCTCTTAATGGAAGCTGAAAGATATGGGTGGAAAAAAGAAACTCAGCCTAAAGCAAATGGAACGCATGCAAGATAAAAAAGACGAGCAAGAAAAGAAGAAAAAGGAAAAATCTGGACCGCCAAAAGAAAAGAAACCATCTGGAATAATTCCGCCAGACCTGAAAAGTGAAAAAATTGTTAGCGAACTAAAGAAAATGCACGTTCTAACACCGTACGCTGTAGCTACAAGGTTTAACATAAGAATAAGCGCAGCCAAAAACTTTCTAGAACAATTAGAGGAAAACGGATTAATCCAACTAGTTTCCGGAAGCCACAACATAAAAATATACAAGACACCTGACTAAATTTCGCAGATCTGTTCTCAACATTCCCTGAAGTTTCTCATCAACTGAATGGAGTTTAAAGCCTAGTTGGAATTTCCCAAACGAGTTTACACAACTGAAGAAGTTCAAAAAGCAAAAGAACTCGTCGATGAGGGTCACAAACATCGGTTAAGGGTTAAAGGAAGCCCGGACTTTAGGCAAAAAGCAAAACAAGCGCTTGAACTCATTAAAATAGCGGGTCATTATGACTTTTTAAGAACATACATTCGCAAAATAACAGAAATTGACGGCTTAACCCAACTTCGCGAGGCAGAAGCATCAATTTGGGCAAATAAATATGCAGTTGAAAACCCCGTGGACGCAGCCAGCCTCTTCATACAAAAAGCCAATCATATGAAAGAATACCTTGAAGGCAAACTTTACTATGGCGGCGAAGCAGAAAAACGTTCGGTCCAGAAACGCATAGAATTCCTTGAGGTGTTAAAGAAGAAAAGCCGTGAGAATGAAGTAATAGTAGAATGTGAGAGGCTTCTGAATCTTTGGAGCGAAAGCTCACTGGTTTACTAAAGGCTCAACCCTGATTTTTGTCCCACTCTTTACTTGCTTAAACAATTCAAGATTCTTAGTGATTTTACCCAAAATATTCACTGGGCTGTAGGGTTGAGATTCTCCATAGAATATGCATATGGCGCTTCCCATAGGCCAAAAGCCGATGGTTCCAGTTTCAACAGTGCCTTTTGCTTTTTCTTCTCCCATTTTAATCGGAGTTTCAAAATAGACTTCTTCCTTCCATAGAGCTGCTCTGCCTTCTATTGGAAGCTTCCTAACTATCATGTCGATGGTTCGGGGCGCCAAAAAGCGTACGAACTCTCCTTCCGCTTCGCCCAGCCCTTCTATTATGAATTTTATCTTCATGCGTGATATTGCTGTTTCTTCGCCGCTCATTACTTTTTGCTCCTTTGAAGAAACTCTTCCAATATCTGTTCGAGCGTGGCTGGCCCTAAAACTTGGAGTTCGTATTTGACTCTCACTGTTGGTTTGTTTATAGTCATTACTCTCCTTAAATCAATGGGTGTGCCAATCACCACGACATCACATGGCGCTCGGTCAATGGTTTCCTTAAGTTCAGCAATCTGCTTTTCACCATAGCCTAAAGCCGGAAGGATTGCCCCTAAATGCACGAATTTCTTGTAAGCCTCTTTTATCGAACCTACAGCGTACGGTTTCGGATCAACGATTTCGCTTGCTCCAAGCCTTTGCGCTATTATTGTCGCAGCGCCATAAGGCATGTTTCCATGTGTTAGTGTTGGGCCATCCTCGACTGCTAATGCTCGTTTTCCCGTGATTAACTCGGGTTTGTCGATGGTTATTGGCGAAGCTGCATCCAACACCGTTGCGTTTGGGTTGACCATTTTTATGTTTTCTTTGACTTGTTTCACGTTTTTCGGGTCTGCCGTGTCTACTTTGTTTATTATTACAACATTTGCCATTCGCAAGTTTGCTTCGCCTGGGTGATATGTGATTTCGTGCCCGGCTCTGTGGGGGTCAGCTACAACAATGTGGAGGTCTGGCTTGTAAAATGGCAGGTCGTTGTTGCCTCCGTCCCAAACTATTACATCTGCTTCCTTTTCTGCCTCTCGCAGAATCTTTTCGTAGTCAACTCCTGCGTAAACAATTATGCCATTGTCAATGTGGGGTTCGTATTCTTCTCTTTCTTCAATTGTGCACTGATGCTTGTCCAAATCTTCGTATGAAGCGAAGCGTTGCCAAATTTGTTTTCTCAAGTCGCCATAAGGCATCGGATGCCTGATAACTACAACCTTCAATCCTTTATTCTTCAAAATTCTAGCGACTTGCCGTGAAGTTTGACTTTTTCCAGAGCCTGTTCTAACTGCGCCTATTGAGATAACTGGGACTTTTGACTTAAGCATTGTAGACGTTGGCCCCATTAGACGGAAGTCTGCTCCGCACGCCAATGCAATGGAAGCCTTGTGCATAATGTAGTCATGTGAGATATCACTGTAGGCGAAAACAACTTGGTCAATATTATACTCTCTTATGAGTTTAGGAAGCCCCTCCTCTGGATAAATTGGTATACCTTTAGGGTAGTTTGGACCTGCAAGCTCAGTCGGGTAGGTTCTGCTTTCTATTCCTGGAATCTGCGTGGCTGTGAAAGCTACAACTTCATAAGCAGTGTTGTTTCTGAAATAGACGTTAAAGTTGTGGAAGTCTCTACCAGCAGCGCCCATTATTATAACTTTAATTTTTTGCATGATGTGATTCCTCCTCTAGAACCTCGGGAGAAGAGGGTTCAATACTAGTTTTAATCATTCCATATAAACCTTAATGTGGCAAATCTATCCTGAGAGATGTAGAACTGCTTCGCCTATAAAATCAATATGCTTAAGAGTCACGCCTGGATGAACAGGTAACGAAAACACTTGTTTTGCTACTTTTTCTGTCACTGGAAGCTTGTATTTTCCGAAAGCCCTGTAGTATGGCATGACATGGATAGGATTCATGTAAACCACTCCCGCATCAATTCCCTTCTGCCTCAATCCTTCAACAATTCTGTCTCTTTCCTTTTCCTTCACATCCTTTAGTCTAACTGTATAAAGATACCAACTATGTTCGTAACCCTTTGGTACTTTCGGCAACTGCAAACGGTCTTCTTTCTTAAGTATTTCAGTTAGTCTTTTCGCGTTTTCGCGTCGCTTAGCCACAAATTTAGGCAATTTCTCAAGTTGCACACAGCCTATTGCCGCTTGGATTTCTGGCATGTGATAATTATGCCCAAGCAAGAGGGACATGTACTTCTGTTTCTCTCCATGGCTTCGCATAAACCGTGCCTGCTCCGCCATTTCATCGTTATTTGTTGTCAGCATACCGCCTTCGCCAGTAGTCATGTTTTTGCTCCCATAAAAACTCCAGCACGCAGCGTCAGCAAAGGTTCCCGGAGGTTTTCCCTTGTAAGTTGCGCCGTGGGCTTGAGCAGCATCCTCAATAATTGCTAGCCCGTGTTCATCGGCGATTTCCCTTATGGGTTGCATGTCTGCAGGTAGACCATAAAGGTCCACAGGCATTATGGCTCTGGTCTTTTTTGTGATGGCTCTTTCAATTTCTTTTCGAGAAATGGTGTACGTTTCTGGATCAATATCTACAAAGACTGGTTTGGCGCCTGCGAAAACAATAACTTCAGCAGTGGCAACAAATGTAAAACTTGGGAGGATAACTTCATCGCCCGGTTTTATTCCAACCCCCAGTATGGCTAGGTGCAAAGCGGCTGTTCCCGTGTTAACCGCAACTGCGTATTTTGCTTTCATAAATTTTGCGAATTCTTTTTCGAACTTTGTAACCATTGGCCCTGCGCCAAGTCCATGGGTAAGTAAACCGCTTTTCAGAACTTTGACAACTGCTTCGATTTCCTCTTCTCCAATCTGAGGAGCATTAATCGGAATCATAACTACAGCCTTCCAGCTAAGTATTTACTTCTATGTTAATAACTTCTCTGTTGGAGTTTTCTGTATTGATAAGAAGCAAAAAATAGTATAAAATTTAGAAGTTGTTGCCCAAATCCTTGACTCGTTTCAGAAATTCGTCCATTTCCTTTTCTACTTCTTCCTTTCTTTTTGAGAGGAACCCCAGTTCTTCGGATATCTCCTCCAACCATTCTTTAATAGCTATATTGCACTCTTCGTCGGTCATTTTAGCCAAATATTCAGAAACGTCTTGTTGCGACTGCCTTCCTAACAGGTGTAGTGGGTAGTTGATTTGCTGAAATTTTGAGAATTGGAAGAAATGTCGCGTTGACCGCGGTTTCATTAGGCGTCCGCTGAGTCCCGCTGCGATTACTTGTGTAATGGTTATTTCCCCATTCGAATTGCGTATATAACGGTGAATTCTCCTTCTTCCAACTTGCACTTTTGGATTTTCAAAGGCGTCAACAAGTATGACTGGTATTAAGGTGCAGCCGAGGCTTTTTAGTGCAAGCCAGCGGTGCATCCCGTCTAGGATTACGTGTGTTTTTTCGTCGGCAATTATTGGATACTTTAGCATGCCGTCTTTGAGAATTTCTTGTTTAAGCAGTTCTAGATATAGTGGTGACCCTTTTTCGTGAGGTTTAAGCTTATTAATAGACAACAGAACTATTTCCAAGCATTGTTCTTTGGCTTTTAAGATAGCTGAGGTCACTTGCTCTTTCACCTTTAACGGCTGAAAGTCGGAACTTCAATTATTTCCGGTGCATAGTTCACCAGTTTTCCAGTGAGGAATTGTTCGTACGCTGTTAGGTCGAGTAAGCCATGCCCACTATAGTTCATTGCGATTACTCTCTTTTCACCAGTTCTCTTGCATCTTAGGGCTTCATCTACTACGTACTTTAAGCTGTGGGCAGTCTCAGGGGCAATGATCAAACCTTCGGTTTGAGCCAGTGTCCAGGCTGCTTCGAAAATTTCTGTTTGAGTGTAGGCAACTGAGCGCATGTATCCTCTATCGAGTAAGTATGAGATCAGCGGTGCCATTCCATGATATCTTAATCCGCCCGCGTGAATGGGTGGACAGGCGTATCCGTGTCCAATCGTTAACATTTTCAGAAGTGGCGTCGTTTGGGCTGTGTCTCCAAAGTCATAAGTGTAGACCCCTTTTGTCGTGTGGGGAACCGCCTTTGACTCGCAAGCAACAAATTCCGTATCCACTTCACCTTGAAGCCTATCCATCATGAACGGAAAGCCAAAGCCCGCATAATTAGAACCGCCGCCTATGCAGCCGCAAACCAAATCTGGATAAGTGTCTAGTAGTTCAAACTGTTTTTTCGCTTCTAAGCCTATTATTGTTTGGTGCATGAGGACATGGTTCAACACTGAGCCTAAAGAATATCGTGTATCTTCATGTGTGACCGTGTCTTCTATTGATTCGCTTATGGCTATGCCCAATGTGCCTGGATGATTTGGGTTTTCTTTGAGCAGTTTTCTTCCAAAGTTTGTTTGGTCGCTTGGCGACGGAAACATTTCAGCCCCGTAGATTTGGGCGATTATCCTTCTGCCGGGCTTTTGCTGGTAGCTTGCTCTAACCATGTATATTCTGCATTTTAAACCGAACAGGGTGCTTGCTAATGCTAAGGCTGTGCCCCATTGTCCTGCCCCTGTTTCCGTAACCAGTCTTTCGGTTCCTTGCTTCTTGTTGTAGTAGGCTTGTGCGATGGCTGTGTTGGTTTTGTGGCTGCCAGTTGGGCTGAAATTCTCGCATTTAAAGTATATCTGTGCAGGTGTTTTCAGGTGTTTTTCGAGTCGTCTGGCTCTGTAAAGAGGTGTGGGACGTGGGAGTCCTAAATAGGCGTCGAGAATTTCATCGGGTATTTTGATGTGGCGTTCTGTGGAAACTTCTTGTCTTATTAATTCTTTTGCGAATATTCTTTCCAATAGTTTTGGGTTTATTGGTTGTAGGGTTGTTGGGTCTAATGGTGGTGGTAGTGGTTCAGGAAGGTCGGCTTGTATATTGTACCATGATGTTGGCATTTCGTCCGGATTTAGCGATACGAAGTATTGTTTTGTTTTATTCTTTTGTGCCATTTTGCCTTCTCCTATACACGTTTCAGTGCGTTTAAGTACATTATTATACTTATATTGCTCAGAACATATTTATACTTTATTGCACAAAAATGTACATGAAGGAACTCGTAACATGTGGAACAACATCAAAAAATATTTAGAAAGCCACCCAGAAAGGCTTAAAGTAGCCCGCGTCCTCGTAGAAAACGGGTTAAGCGTGAGAAACGAAAAAATCTTCCTCAACGACATTGAAGTTCCACCCGTGCGTGTAGCCCGAGCTGCTGGAGTAGACAGACGCACAGTAAATGAAACACTGAAAGCCATAAAAGCAAACCACGAACTCCGGCTAATATTTGAAGGCTTAAGGTCGGCTGGACATTCGCTTAAGGAGATTGCAAGGCACCTGAACTTAGGGGTTGTCGAAATAACACCAATTGACGCTAGAATACCAGGCATTCTCGCAAATTCAGCAATGATTCTTGCAAAGAGTGCGCTGAGTATAAGACAAGCAATTGTGGATGACCCAGAGCTCTCGCCAGAGCCTAAACTCACGTTGATTGTTGAGAAGAAGATTCCTGGAGAATTGATTCCAGAGTTTCTAAAAATAAACGGTGTGGCTAAAGTCTCAGTCTATTAAAATAGCTTTTATGGAATGCTCAAATTATCAAAGTATGTTATCGTCCATCGGTCTCCCCGTTTTTCAATATGCATTGTGACATTCTGTGTTTTTTCCGTTGCCATCAGCTCGTTCCATTGTATGGTTGGAATATCTTTTGGGGTTGCTTCTACCCATGGATAAGTGTTGTTGTCTAGCTGTAAAACTATGTGGGTTGTGCCTTCTTCAACATAATCAAATTTGCCCAAAACTGTCGCGCTTAGCTCAACATAAGTTACCATGCCGAACAACTTCATAAAGTCTAACCGCGTCTTGCGCACCAGCTGCTCGCTCGTTAATCCTTCTCCATTCAATGTTATGGCTATTCTGCTAGGTTCTAATGCATCCACGATTGCAAATCCTGCCAAGTAAATGGTTTCATCGGCCTCCCATGTTCCTTCGCGCCAGTAAATGGGTACATACCATACAAGTCTCGGATTATTTGGCGACACTTCAACTGGATAAAGCAGAGGCATTTCTGCATAGTAAATGCCTGTGGCTGGTTTGGGCAGTCTTCCTTCAACCATGTCTTCAGCTGTCATACCAGAGATGTAATTGGCTAATTTGAAATCGTAAAAGAACACGCCTTCTCGTGTGGCTTTGAACACGCCAGCCAAGGTCCTTTGGTTTTCAACAGGGTTAACGCAGACAAGAGCCGCTACGTCGCTCGTTTCTGGGTCAACGATATAGCGTGTATCCTCTGTTATCTGAAAGCGTTCGCGACTTGGTGGAATCATCCATAAGAAGCCACCAGCCCAATAATCGAAATCTTCTTCTCTTCGGAAACATCCCATTTCGTTTATCATCTCCTCCAGCCAATTCTCATCATAGATTTGTGTAATCCAGAAAGGAACATCCGATAGAGCAGTTGCTTCATAAAACAGGTTGCCTTCTGAGTCGTAGATCATGGGGGGTTCGTATCTTCTAATGAGGTCAAAGCCTACAACGTAACGAGTTACAACATAGAAAGTGTCATTTTTGGTTAAATCCCATGTTATGTAGGTGACTCCATAGCTTTTAGCCATGTCCCCAATATAGGAACGAAAACAAGCATTATGGTCCCACCACAATTCCTCTCCGACCATAAATTCTTTGCGCAATATTTTTGGGGTCGCTGTTGGGTCTGTTGCGTCTATCATCACAAAACCTTTAACGTAATTCTCTGCCAAAATGTTGGTTGAGCCGATGGCAGCTATCCAAACAAGTTCTCCTTCTGGAGATTTTGTTATGTGGCAACCCAAAACGCGCATGTTGCTTCCAAATTCTGACATGTGTCTCCGTGCGATGGACACGGCAAGTTCCTCTGTAACCAGGCGCACCATGTTATCTGGAATGGTGCTGTTAAAAGGCAAGCCAGAACTCAACTCTATGAAACTATTGAAGTACGTGGCATTTGACACCCGTTGGATCTGCCCGAAAACTATAACCAAGGAAGCTGAAACCAAGTAAATAAGAAAAAGAAGCCCAACTATTTTTCTTTGAACTTTAACGGAAACTCTCCATGGAAATCTTCGGTAGGAATAGTGATGTTCCATTGAATCTTCTTGGTCGGCACGTCTCAGCGAGAAGGCTGATTCGATGAAAGCGACAAAAAGTCTAAGGAAAATCAGCCAGAAAACAAAAATGCTCAAAGGAGTGCGGAAGAGCTGAATTATAAAGAAAAGAAACAAGCCAATAATAGTGAGAGAATGCGAGAAGGCGCTTTCCAACTGAATCTTCTTGGCGGCATAGGGATATACCACAAGACAGCCCAAACCAGAAGAAACAAGAATAAGTTCAAAGTTTTCACCAATCTCCTCTAGCCTATAATCCAATATTTAAATCGATTGAAAATGCCCAAAGAAAAGCCTCTTAAGCAATGAAGTACTTTCATCGTTTTAAACCGTTATAAACAATAAAGAGCGATTGTTCGATAAATCATTTCTACGTCATTGTCAATGCGCTTCACGGGAGCTGATTCCATAGTTTCTGAAGATAGACGAGTAGCAAAAGTCTCTGTATATTAGGATAACTAACATCAATTAAGGCTGTTGTCTTCCCTTAACCCTTATATGCATTGGCGAAAATACTTCTTGCTTCAATAAGGAGATAAGGGTATGGTGGATTTCAGCTTTAACGAAGAACAGAAACTTTTCCAAAGGTCTCTGAGAGAATGGTGCCAGAAAGAACTGCCTTTGGAGAAAATTCGAGAAATGGACAATAAAGGCGAAATTCCAAAAGAAATCATCAAAGGCCTGGCTGACATGAACCTGCTGCTTATGACCGTGCCACAGAACCATGGTGGAGCAGAAGTTGACTGGGTTACGGCTTGCATTGCCGCCGAAGAACTGGGTTATGCCGACTTGAGCATTGCTGTGCCTGTGCTTTTCCTAGTTGAGACCTCATGGGGCTTTGTCATGGATAAGTACTGCACAGAACAGGTGCGAGAAGACGTCATACGTAAAGCCATAAAGGGCGAAGCCTTCATTGGTATAGCCTCAACTGAATCTGGCGGCGGCTCTGATGTTGCAGCAATTAAGTCAACTGGCAGAAAAGAAGGTAATGAATGGGTCCTTAATGGAGAAAAGACCTACATAAGCGGAACAGAGGAAGCGAAGAAAATGGGCGGAGGATACTTCCTTTTAGTGAGAACGACTCCGCCGCAACCTGAAGCATTTCACAGAGGCGTTACAGCTTTCTATCTTCCAATAAACGCTAATGGGGTTGACACTGGCAAGCGCTTCGAAGACATGGGAAGGATGGCAATCTCGACAGGAAGCATCATAATGGACAATGTTAGGGTGCCAGACAGCTATCGAGTAAGCGAAGAAGGCAAAGGGTTCTATTTAACCATGGAAGGCTTCGACAACGCAAGGCTACTAATAGGCGCCACCTGCCTCGGAGCAGCCCAACGAGCCTTAGAAATCGGTATGGACTACATCAAAGAACGAAAAGCCTTCGGAAACCCAATAGGCAAGTTTGAAGGCATCCAGTTTGATTTGGCAGATCTTTGGGCTGAGCTTGAGGCTTTGAGATCGCTGGTCTACAGAACTGCTTGGATGAACGAAGAAAGGTACAGGAGCAAGCGTTTTACGCCATTGGAAGTTTCAAAATACATTTCAGCAGTGAAGCTAAAGGTTCCACCGTTCGCATTTAGAGTGTTTGAGCATGTTATGCTGTGGATGGGTGCATGGGGTTACACAAAGGAATGTCCACTTGAAATGGGATTGCGGGGCATAATGTCTTACTACATAGGCGCAGAAGGGGCAATGAACATTCAAAGGATAATTATAGCAAGAGAATTGCTAGGCAGAGAATTCATACCATACAAGTAAACGCTCTTTCTCATTTCCTAAAGACGTTATTTTTATAAGTTAAATAATAGAAACTTGCTTCCATGAAAACCCATAATAAAATCGTAGTACTAGCCTTTTTATTTCTAACTTTACTGTTCACAATCATCAGAATGCAAACCATGAAAGCCATGGCACAAGGCAAAGTGCCTGGCGTAAAAGCAGGCGACTGGATAGAATATTTCGTTTCCCTATCTGGGAATGCAACGCTAGGAGAAGGAGGAGGACCCCAGCCAGGTGTTAATTATGCCAAATTGACCGTTATGGAGGTCTCGGGTACAAACATAACTGCCGAAGCCCTTATTCGATATGAAAACGGAACTCAAACAACAGAGATAAATGCCATTGATGTGGACAGTGGGCAAGGCAACGGGTCAGCTCTATTCATTGCAGCCAACCTTACCAAAGGCGATCTAGTATACACCGGAAACTGGTCTGAAGGACCAATCTCTCCAGGTGTGACGATAAATGAAACAATCCTACGAGAATATCTCGGTTCTATTGTGGAAGTAAATCAACTAAATGTAACCACTGGCTACACTTCTCCCGATTTCAATTATTCGCTCTCTATTAGCTACTACTGGTACAAAGCCACTGGCATGATGGCTGAAATGTTCATGGAATATTGGTTCCAAAACGAGACAACCTACGCATGGGCATCTTTCTATGGAACAGTCATCGGCATGGTTCCAGAGTTTTCGCCAATCCTGATTATTCCACTTGCCCTCGCCGTCACGTTAGTGGCGGTGTTGCTCAGCAAGTTTCTCTCAACTCAAGCGCGAGCTAAGAGACACGCTCCGATAAGCTAGACACTAACGTTAGCCCAAGAAAGGTAAAGAAATATCGCTTAGAATAACAAGTGAAATCTAGGGCTAAAACAAAGTCCAGATGGATGCTTAAATGGAATATGAAATCCGATGTTCAAATTGCAACTGCCCCTCCACTAGTCTAATTGCCTTCAAGTGCTCTACATGCGGTAAACCCTTGAATGCTCGAATACTGTTCAAATTCGAAGAAAGAGCAATCAGGAAGGGCGACTATTCCGTTTGGCGTTATGCAAGGTTCTTTCCATATGTGAAAAAAAGCGAGAAAATAATAACTTTAGGCGAAGGATGGACGCCTTTAGTTCAATTTTCCAAAGATGTCTACTTCAAACTAGAAAATCTGAACCCGACGGGTTCCTTCAAAGACAGAGGAGCAACCGTGCTCATCTCTACATTGCATAAAACAGTGAAAAAGGCTAAAGGTTACATATCAGAGGATTCTTCTGGTAATGCAGGAGCATCCATAGCTGCCTATGCCGCATGTGCTGGTTTGAAGGCGAAAATCTACGTTCCTGAAAATGTTTCTGGACCAAAACTCAATCAAATCAAGTTTTACAACGCCGAGGTTGTCACTGTTCCGGGCGACAGAAGCAAGGTTGCAGAGGAAGCACAAAGAGCTGAACGGGGAAGATTCTATGTTGGACATATTCTTCATCCTTTGTTTAGAGACGGAATAAGAACCCTTGCCTACGAAATCGCTGAGCAGTTTGAATGGCATGTGCCAAAACGTGTTTACCTACCAGTCTCTGCAGGGCCCCTGCTTCTGGGCGTGATAAAAGGGTTCCAGCATTTGGTTGAATCCAACATAATAGAAGCCATGCCGAAGATTGTAGCGTGTCAAACGCGACAAGTCTCACCCCTCTATCACCACTTCAAAAACTTGCACTACACTCCGCCTGAAAAGATAACTTCAATTGCTGATGCTTTGGTGAGCGTGAATCCTCCGTTATTGGACGTTATGGTAGAAAGCTTGAGGAAAGTGAACGGCGACACTGTCTTGGTTGAAGAAAGTGAAATATCTGATGCGTTCATAGAGCTTGCTAGAAAAGGCTTCTTTGTCGAACCAAGCTCAGCCGTTGCTTACGCGGGTTACAAGAAAAAGCTTTGGGCAAAAGAAGTATCAAAAGATGAGCGTGTATTATTGATCCTAACTGGAATGGGCTTGAAAACCATGTTCAAACCAAGTCAATAAGGCTCTTCTTTTCAGAAAAATTTATATCGCAATGCTGTTTTTCTTTGTGACGCAATAAGGAGGTTATTTAGGTTTGGCATCACCCGCACAGGCTGGAGGCGTTCCAGTCTTAGTGTTAAAAGAAGGTTCAAGCCGAAGCAGAGGAAGAGAAGCACAACACACAAACATAATGGCAGCAAAAATAGTGGCTGAAACAGTAAAAAGTGCCCTAGGTCCAAAAGGCATGGACAAAATGCTTGTAGACAGCTTTGGCGACGTAACCATAACAAGTGACGGACGCACAATTCTGGACGAGATGGACATTCAGCATCCAGCAGCCAAAATGATGGTTGAAGTTGCAAAAACACAGGATAACGAAGCCGGAGACGGCACAACAACCGCTGTAATTCTAGCTGGCGAACTACTAAACAAAGCCGAAGAACTAACCGAGAAAAACGTTCACCCAACAATAATAATCGACGGATACAAAAAAGCCTCAGACAAAGCACTAGAAGCTTTAGAGAAAATAGCAATATCCACAGAATCAAACCCAGAAGAATACTTGAAAAAGGCTGCAATGACTTCCATGGCAAGCAAGCTAGTGGCCGAGCACAGAGAACATTTGGCTGATTTATCAGTCAAGGCAATCCTCGAAGTCGCCGAGAAAGAAAACGGCAAATACAAAGCGGACGTGGACGATGTCAAGGTTGAAAAGAAACCCGGCGAATCACTTAATGACACGAAACTCATTCAAGGCATAGTTTTAGACAAAGAGGTAGTACATTCCGGAATGCCTAAACGCGTAGAAAAAGCCAAAATAGTATTACTCGACACAGCTCTAGAGATTGAAAAAACAGAGTTCGACGCAAAAATCAATATTGAAAGCCCTGAACAGATGGAAGCATTCCTAAAACAAGAGGAAGAAATGTTAAAAGGAATGGTTGAAAAGATAACCGCGGTAGGCGCAAATGTAGTCTTATGCGAGAAAGGCATAGACGATATGGCTCAACATTTCTTTGCCAGAAAAGAAATCCTTGTAGTTCGGAGAATTAAAAAGTCAGACATGGAGAAGCTTGCAAAGGCTACTGGCGGAAAAATAATAACCAACATGGATGACATGAGTTCGGCAGATTTGGGTTACGCAAGCCTTGTTGAGGAGCGCAAAATAGGCGACGACAAAATGACATTCGTGGAAGGATGCAAACACCCCAGAGCCGTTACAATCGTAATCAGGGGCGGAACAGAACGCATAGTAGATGAAGCAGAAAGGTCACTGCACGACTCTCTTTGTGTCGTCCGAGACATAGTTGAAGAACCGAAAATCCTAGCCGGAGGCGGAGCACCCGAACTTGAGGTTTCTCGAATCCTTCGAAAATATGCGGAAACCCTTCCTGGAAGAGAACAACTTGCAGTTAGAATTTTCGCAGAAGCCCTTGAGGCTGTCCCAATGACGTTAACTGAAAATGCTGGTTTAGACCCAATTGACATATTGTCCGAGCTAAGGGCAAGACACGAAAAAGGTGAGACATGGGCTGGAATAGAGGTCCACTCTGGAAAAGTTCAAGAAATGACTGAGGCTGGAGTTTTTGAACCCTTAGCAGTCAAGAAGCAGATAATTAAATCAGCGACAGAAGCTGCTTCAATGATACTGAAAATCGACGACGTAATCGCAGCTGGGAAGATGAAGGCTCCTCCTGCACCGCCTGGAGGTCCACCAGGAGGCGCTGGGTATCCAGGTGTTGGGGAGTATTAGGGCTACGTCAAAGAAAGAGAAGAAGGATTTAATTGGTCCTCCGAAGCTTACGCGTTTCGAGAAGGCAAGGGTAGTAGGGGCTAGGGCTCTTCAAATATCTATGGGTGCGCCGATACTTGTTGATGTTGCGGAAACATCTTCAAATCCAATAGATATAGCACTGAAAGAACTTGATTCGGGCATTTTACCGATGACTATACGAAGGACGTTGCCAGACGGCACTTACAAGGACATTCCTTTGAAATGGCTTATGAAAGAGGAATGAGCTAGCTACCTCTAGCTTCGCATCTTCTCCAATTTTTCTTTTGCTGTTTCAAGTGTTTTTCGGATTCTTGTCCAGTGGGCTCCTTGCCAGTAGATTTGTCTACATTTCGAGCATTCCCAAAACTCGTTGTAATGCAAAAAAGTGCTTTTCTCAACTTTATCCAGAATCTTTTCCTTGGAAATTCGCTTTACTTGGGTGTTGCACTTCGGGCATCGTGACTTTGCCATATCAACATCCAAACTTATGTCGAACCTTTTTGCAAGCTGAGCTAGTTTTTCTGCCTCAGTCGTGCCTTCCAAATAGAAGGCGTCGACTCCTTTTGCAGTGGCTTGTTGATAAAGCTCCAAATCCCTCGTAAGCAGGATTCTTCTCTCTTTTTTGGCTATCATGATTAGTTGAGCGTCGTCTAGTTTGTTTGAATATTCTACATTGTGTCCCAATATACAAAGCCAACGCGTCAGTTTTCCAAGCATCCCATCGGCAATGAATTTCAAAGGTTCTCTCTCCGGATTATTTCTCCACTTCCCGCTTTAGCGACGATTTCTCCGTCTTCCATAATTAAGTGCCCATAAACAAGGGTTTTGACAGGTTTTCCTTCAACCATCCAACCGTCAAACGGCGAGAATTTCGCTTTGGAATGGAAATTGGATGCGTCAATCTTGTATTTCCTATCTAAATCTACAACTGTCAGATCTGCGTTATTTCCCTCTTTCAAGAAGCCTCTGCCTTTCAACTTGAAAATTTCGGTGGGTTTTTCTGCCATCAGTCTAACGATTTCTGCTATTGATAATCTTCCACGTTTCACCTCAGTAAGCAAGAGCGGGAGAATTGTTTCTAATCCTGCTATTCCAACCTTGACATCCCAAATGCTTTTCGCTTTCTTCTCGTACAAAGTATGAGGCGCGTGATCTGAACCTAAAATGTCAACCCATCCATTTTTAATTCCCTTCCAAAGGGCTGCTAAATGATTTTTTTCTCTGACAGGCGGCACAGTTAGCGCCAACGCTCCCTTTTGTTTCAAATCATTAGCGGATAAGAATAGGTGATGTGGTGTTGCCTCACAAGTTATCGGCATTCCCGATTTTTTTCCTTCAACCACTGCTTTTAACCCTTTTTCTGTGCTCACGTGACAGAAATGCACAAGTGTGTTGGTTTGTTTGGCAATATGTAGCAATCGTTTCACGGCTTTTACTTCAACTTCTTCTGAGTGCGCTTTTTGGAAAGCTTCGACATTGCTGCGGTTGGCACGCTTAAGCTCATCTTCAGCCCTTTTTAACGAGGCTTTGTCTTCTGCGTGAACAGCCACCGTAACTTTCAAATCATTGACAATTGTGATCGCTTCCAGCAGTGCATCATCGTCATCAATGTTTAATCCGCCTACCTGTTCAGCCATAAATAGTTTAAAAGCAACAGCGCCCTCTTCAACGATTTCCCTTATTTCTTTCAGATTTCTGGGGAATTCAGAATAAAAGCCCACGTTTACCAGAATCTTATGTTCAGCATTTTCCATGCGGTTCCTCAAGGTCTCCGCGCTCATCGTCACTGGGTCATTGTTTGGCATGTCCAAAACTGTTGTTATTCCTCCTGCTGTTGCGGCTGCTGTTCCGCTGTAGAAGTCCTCTTTGTAAGCTTTTCCCTCGCCTCGAAGATGTACGTGGGAGTCTATTAAGCCCGGCAAAACCAAGAGATTTTTTAAATCCATTTTTGCCTGTGCTTTGGGCATGTTCGCTTCTTTGCCTATTTTGAAAATTTTGCCGTTGTTTACGGCTAGGCTGCAGTCCACTATTTGTTTGTTTATGTAGGCTTTCGCGTTGTCTAAGACTAAATCAGCAATCAATTTTGATCGGCTCTCTTGCTATTGGAATAGAGCGAAAGGAAATGTTAAAGTTTGTTCTATCAAAATCTCTTAGGGTTCGGCACAAATTCTTAAGGGTATACTTCTTTGACGCTCGTATTGTTAACGCGCGCGTTCTTGAATGGAGTGGGTGCAATGAGAAATCTTTCCGCAAGTTATATCTAGTACACATTTCGACAAATTGATGCTGAGGGAATAGTTTATCAAAACAATGAGGGGGAATTATGGAAATTAGGGATATAATTTTTCTCCGGCGTTATCCTCGACTTCAAAGATTGGCCAGATTCATCGTTTCGGCTGCTATGATTTACTTTGTCTTTAAAGCACCAGTTATGTGGTTCTTAACCGATGTTTTCGGTTTGCATTACGTCCTAAGTGGATTTGTGGCTGGTTCAGTGATTACGCTTCTAAATTTTGTTCCAAGCGAATTCTGGATTTGGAAGAAAAAATCATGAAATGTAGCATAATTGTTCCAGCTTATAACGAGGAAGACCGCATAGCAGACTGTCTAGACCAATTACTTTCCTCACTACCTAAAAACTACGAAATAATTGTGGCTGCAGATGGCTGCACAGATAGAACTGTGGAAATTTCTAAGCAATTCCCCGTTAAGATTGCAACTTATCATAGACCGTTGGGGAAAGGCGGAGGCATCATGAATGCTTTACGCTTTGCTGAGGGTGAAACCATAGTTTTGTGTGATGTAGACTTGTCAGTTTCTCCAAGCCAAATTCCATTTTTGGTCAAGGAGTTGCAAAACGCAGATTTGGTTATCACTAGACGAATTGCATATGGTTACCCTTTGCATAGACGTTTCTTAAGCCGAATCTTTAACATGCTTTTCCGGTTTCTTTTTAGAATAGATGTGTGCGATACGCAATGTGGCTTCAAAGCAGTTGAAAAGAAAAATTCTCGAAGATCTATCTAGAGACTTGTCTATCAAGGGTTTTGCCTTCGATGTTGAATTAATTGCCAAAGCTTACAACAGAGGGTATGAGGTTAAAGAGTTTCCATTAGAATGGCATTACAAAAAAGGTTCAAAGGTAAATGTGACGAGACAATGCTTTGTCATGGCAAAAGATTTGTTCAAGTCATGGAGGAGCAATCGCTGAATAATAGAGAAGAAGAACAACTCTTACTAAGGCGTTGGACTCAGCGGCTAGACAAGAGACTTGAATCAAAATGGATGGCACTGATAATCTTCACGATAATCTCAATCATATTTGCTTCACCCATCTTTAACAATTTTGACTATTGGGGTGGAGCAGTGGTAGATTCTTTTCTTTACAGTGACTGGGATCAACATGAATTCTACAATGCTGTACCCAGAAAAACCATAGTTGAATATGGTCAGATGCCATTGTGGAACCCTTATTATTGTGGTGGCGCACCTATGCTAGCGAACCCTCAATCGGGTTTTCTGTCTCCTCTCTACGTTTTTGTACTTGCATTCGGACCAATCATCGGTCTCAAAATAGAGATTTTTGCCCATTTGATAATTGGAATGTTTGGAATGTATCTGTTGACCAGATACCTGAAAATAGATAGAACCTCTGCTTATCTCTCGTCATTTGTTTATATGTTGGGTAGCATGTACCCAGTGATGATCACTGCAGGAGTTGCTATCTTTTGGAGCATTGCTTACATTCCATACGTTTTTTTATATTATCTAAAGAGTCTCAGAAAAACCGCGTCGCCTTACACTTCAAAGTCCTTCGAGATTTTCAAAAGATTGGAATATGTCTTACTGAGTGCATTTTCCTTGGTGTTAATGGTTTTTGAGGGCGGAGTGATGCCCTTTATTTATGTTGTCTCTTTTCTTATGATTTATACGGTTCTAACATTATTGCACCGTTTCTATCTCCTAGTATATGGAACCGTTAGAAGAATAAAAGAACATGGAATCCATAGGGTAAAGATTGACATAAAAAACATTATTCCAATAGAGTTGCAAAATCTTGCGTTGATTCTAATTTTCACTCTGTTAATTGGCGCAATAAAATTCATGCCTATGGCTTCTTGGGTGGGCGGGCATCCGAGATTGATCACGGATTATTCAGGTTTTAGTCTAGAAGGGCTATACCATAGCTTGCTAGGCAGAGAGCAACATTATCTGGTTGGCAGACCCTTTCAAATCAGCTGGACTGGGGAACAGATTCCTGGATGTGATTTTTTTACGGGTGTGACCTATGGATGGGATGAAAATGGAATGTACGTTGGGTGGATACCTTTTGCTTTGTTTTTAATAGGTGCAGTCATTGTTTTCAAGGAGCATTGGAAACTAATATTGACAGGTATCATCTTCCTTTGGTTATCGTTCGGAAACCGAACATCAATAAGTCTTTGGAATGTGATTCATGTCTTTCCTATTTTTTCCTCTTTAAGAGTCGCCCAGAGGTTTAGAATTATTTCCATATTCTGTTTGGCAATTCTCAGTGGTTTAAGTCTATTTAAGATTAAACAGATTCTATCACGAAGAAGCAATGGAAAATACAAGACTATTGTCAACATTACGTCATTCCTGGTTGTTATTTTCGTTCTAATAGATCTTATTGTCGTGGATAGTCCCATTTTTGAACAAGCGTTTATGTATCCTCCACAACAAGATTTTGGAAACACATTTTACGACATGTTTGGAATTATGCCTGACGGCAACTTTTTTCAAGTCACGGGGCGCAACGGAAATCAGCATAGACTCATGTATCCTATTTTTCTGTTGAATGTAGGATCAGCAAAAGGCTATGAAGCTTCAATGGAAGTGCCAAGGAACGCGATTCCTAGGGATTCCTCTGAATACAAAGGTGAAGCGTTCTTGTGGAATACAACTGGAAGCGTTTCCGTAGCATATTTTTCACCGAACAGGGTGGAAGTTAGAGTCAATGCCAGTAAGGAAGGCTATGTTGTTTTGAATCAAAATTACTCTCCCGACTGGAAAGTTGAAGGCAGTTATAGCAGCAGAATAGAATCCGTCAATGGATTGGTCTCAGCATTTATTACCCCGGAGGAGAAAAATGTGACATTCTACTATCTGCCAGACAGTTTTTTTGTGGGCTACTTTTTATCCTTCACAAGTGTTTTTCTGATATTACTAGGTGAAGCATACTACAGATTCATCAGACCGCGTAGATCTCGGCAGAGAGCCGAACCTTTTCTTGTTTAACAATATATCAGCTAGGCTTATTCGATTATTTTGAAGAAATCTCTTTCTGTCACAATGCCCACGAGTCTTTCGTTTTTAACAACTGGCAGGGCACCTATGTTTTTGTCTCGCATTGTTTTTGCAGCTTTACCGACGTCCGCGTTTGGCTCCACGGTTGAGACTTCTTTTGTTGCTATTTGGAGTGCTGGCGTGTTTAATACTTGTATTATGGTTCCTGACCGCAAATATTTGAACACTTCTCCAGAGCCGAAAAACCGTACAATGTCCATGGACGTTATTATTCCCATCACCTTGCCGTCGGAGACTATTGGCAGCCTTCTGAAACCTTGTGTTGTCATCGTTTTTTCAGCTTCAAAAATTGTCGTTTTAGGCAATGCTGTCACTGCCTTTTCCGACATGATCTGGGCGACTTTTATGTCGCTTATTCTGTCAGCAAACAAGATTGCAATGTCTCTCTCCGTGATTATTGCCTTCACACGGTTTTCATTATCAACCACTGGCAAGCCGCCGAGGTTTTTCTCCTTCATCAACTCTATTGCTTCGCTAATCTTTGCAGAAGATTTGACTGAAACAGCATTTTTCGTCATTATAAGTCTTATAGGCTCGTTTATGGCTTTGAAAAAGTTTCCACCAAATCGCTGCTCAATTATTTCAAATTTTTTTCCGCCGCCAAGATAATCTATTATGTCTGTGGCTGTTACAATACCTTTCAAGATTTTTGTTCCGGGACTGGCTATTGGTATTCGCCTGAAGCCTTGTTTAGCCATTATTTGAATTGCATCATAAATGGGTGTTGTGGAAGCCATTGCGACAACTGGGCTTTTCGCAACATGTAATATATCTCCCTCACGTTTTCTAGAAGGTGCTTTCAGTGATACCGGACCCTTTCCCCTTAATGTTCTTCTGAAAGTTTCTCGGCTCAATCAGTTCCCCTCTCACCTAACAAGCAATCTTGCAACATCTTCTCGATCAACTATGCCAACGAGTCTGCCTTCTTTGTCTTTTACAGGAACTCTTCCAATATTTTGGAAAGCCATGATTTTGGCGACTCTAATCGCCTTTATAGAGGGCTCCACAGCTATTACTTCTGTTCTCATTATTGAAGAAACTTTGGATGACGAGCGAAAACGCCCTTTCGCAGACTCGAACGTTGGCAAGATAGCTCCGCTTTCGAGAAGGTCCTTCTGTGTAATGATACCTACCAACTTACCTTTTTTCACCACGGGCAATCCAGCGAAGGATTTGGTCTGCATTAGACGCCAAATGTTGTCGATTTCATCTTCTGGAGTTGCTGCTACGACGTTTGTGGACATTATTTCTGATACTGATTTCGTAAGTTTTCCGGGGTTTGTTTTAATTGCAGCTTCAATGAAGTTTTCTAAGCCTAAAACTCCTCTATAGATTTTTTCTTGAGGTAAGTTTACGACGGGTATGCACCATTCGTCCAGCCGCATCATTTCCTTAACTGCCGAAACAGCATCACCCTCCATTAATGCGACGTACTTCGGGTTTTCCATTATGCCTTTAACTCTTATCGGCGATTTGGATGACGAGATGATCATTACATTGCCTCGGGAAATTATGCCCACAAGTTTTTTGCTTTCGTCTGTTGTAGGGAGAATTCTCAGAGCGAAATCTCGTATTACTGCGCGAGCTTTTGTGGCTAAGTCATCCTCAAAAATGAAGGGATGTTTCTCGTTTGTAATTTCTTTAACACGCAAGAAATCGCCTCATTCCTCGCTTTCGAATTCGACTCTGCAGTCTTCGCAGATGAATTCTCCATTTGATTCTTTCAGGTCTTCCGACCAAACTCCGCAACGGTCGCAATATCCAGCGAGAGGCGTTGATTCTTCTGATGCTTCTTGGGCTCTGTTTTCGCCTTCTATTATGGCGTGTTCTTGGATGGTTTCTATCAGTTCGGGCATGACTGCTAGGATGTCTTTGCTTGAGAGTAATCCGATTAGTTGTCCTTTGTAGACGACTCCTAGTCTTCTGATGTTTAGTCTGTTCATTCTTCTGGCGGCTTCGCTTATTGCTTCGTCGGGTTCTATGGTTATTAGCGGTGAGGTCATGACTTCTTTTGCTTTGACGGTGTCTGGTTTGGCATTTTTGGCTAAGACTCTTCCTACTAGGTCTCTTTCCGTGATTATTCCGAGAGGTTTTCCCTGTTTGCTTTTTACTATTATGCAGCCCAGAGCGTGTTTTTCCATGAGTTCTGCGACTTGGTTTGTTAATGCATCTTCATCGATGGTCGTAACTGGACTGCTCATTACGTCCTTAACTAGCATTCTTGACCTTAAACCGATGTCTGACATTGTCCTCAGCCACGTGGAAATACATGCCTCATCAGGCTTGACTTCACTCAACTCAGAATAAAACGCTCACATTTAAAACTTGTCATGTTCCATAAAAATACAATACTTTGGCTGAGCTTAGCTAAGTTAAATCTTATTAGTGTCGACTAGTTAATGCATTTGATTCGATATGAGGAATAAGCAAATGTTGAAAACAAACGTTGACAAATTGGTGAAGATTTCGGTTGTTGGTGAAGTGGCTAGTCCAGTTTACGGAAGAAGCGTATACAACATTTCAGCCGAGGGTGCTCCAGTGATTTTGCCAGGAGTCGGCGGAATCACATACAACGTTAGAGTAGGTGACCCAGCGTGCGGATGGGAGGCAGACCATGTTGAGCCAGGCGTGAGTTTAGAAAACAAGGAGAATGACCCGCGTTATGGACAAGGTGCAAATACCGCCTTAAATGTGCTTGCGTGTGTTGGAAATGAGGCTGTTGTGGTTTCAGGTGATGCAAAAGGTGCCAAGGGAGTTGTAACTGGAAAACATGGTGGAATAGATCATGTGCTTGCGGATTTCCAGCCGAAAGATCTTGAAAAACTTATGTTAGGCGACAAAATGCTTGTTAAAGCCTTTGGCGTTGGCTTGAAACTGCTTGGTTGTCCAGACGTTAAAGTGATGAATATTGATCCGCGTTTTCTGGAAGCCTTGAAACCCAAGGCAAAAGGTGGCAGATTGGAAGTTCCGGTTACGCACATTATTCCAGCGGCGGTTATGGGCTCGGGTTTGGGAAATAATCAGGCGCATTCTGGCGATTATGATATTCAGCTTTTCGATGAGAGTATTCGGAAGGAGTATGGACTTGATGATTTGAGGCTTGGCGATTTAGTGGCTATTCGTGACGCTGACCATTCTTATGGTAGGATTTACCGTAAGGGTGCGGTTTCCGTTGGTATTGTAGTTCACACAAACTGCGTAACATCTGGTCATGGACCTGGAGTTACAACGCTTTTCACGTCGTCCACTGGGAAGATTGTTCCGAAGATTGATGCTAAGGCCAATATTGCTTCTATTCTGAAGTTGAGGACAGATATATAAGCGAGGCAATGCCATTTACATGCAGTGGTGAAGTGGTAGATAATGCCGTTTAAGCGGAAGAGTCGTGGAAGGTCGAAGGGCAGCAAGGGCATGAGCGGCCCAGTGCAGTGTGCTATGTGTGGGCAAGTTGTGCCTCGAGACAAAGCCAAGAAGGTTACTAGTAGGCGTTCGCTTGTTGATCCGCAGTTAGCTAAGGAGCTTCGTCAGAAGGGCACTTACTTGAGTTCTTGGGTTGATACGAAGTATTATTGTGTTTCGTGTGCTGTGCATCGGGGTATTGTGAAGGTTAGGGCTCGTGACGAAAGGCGGTTGCGTCCGAGAAGAAGATTCTAGCTTTTTAGCCTAGTTTCCAGTTTTCTTTAGTTTTTTATAGGCGTAAATGCTTCTTTGCAGAACTGTTAGGTTTGAAAGTATTGCGAGCACGATTATGCCAATGTTCATCGGTTGCCAAAAAAGGTTTGTTTCTGGTTGCCAAAAGAACGCTGCTATGCTTGCTATGGCAAGTATGAGTATGCGTTCTGCTCTTTCCGCCAAGCCGATTGTTTCCATCTTTACGCCGGCTGCTTCTGCTCTAGCGCGAGTGTAGCTTACCAGCGAAGAGCCAGTTAGAGCCACTAAACCCCATATAATATCGCATAATCCGCCCATCATTATACCAACATAAACAAATGCATCCGCATATCTGTCCAGCAGTGAATCCAGAAAGCCTCCGAAGGCTGTTGCGTTTTGATAAAGCCTAGCCAACACACCGTCTAGAACGTCGCAGAATCCCGAAACTAGAAGCAATGCGGTTGCAAGCAGCAGATAGAGCTTGCTAATCTGCCATTCTGCATAGGCTAGGGCTGAGAGAAAGGCTAGGACTACGCCGATAGCGCTTATGGTGTTTGGTGTTAAGCCTATTTTGTGGGCTGCCTTTGCTTCAGCGGCAAGTATCTGCTGGACTTCCTTTTTCAGTTTTGTAAGCATCGGTTTTTTTCTCCGGTTTTGATTAGGTAATTCTTATTTATTTTTGGGTACGTAAAGATAAGTCTGCTGTTAGAGGTGTTTGGTGTGATTAGTGTTGCGTCTTTGAAGGTTAATGGTAAGGCTTGTTTGGGTGTTAGGGTGGAGCTCCCGGATTCGCCGCCTTTGTTGTTGGTTGTTGCTGAGAAGGGCTTTGTTATGTGTGGGTTTCTGAATGTTGAGGTTGCTGAGAGGTTAGGTGTGACTGCGGCTATTGTGAGCGGAGTGAAAACATTTGAAGATGTGCTGAATGCACAGATTAAGGCGGTAACATCTAAAGCGAAGGGCTTTGGCGTGGAGGTTGGAATGAAAAGCACTGAAGCCTTAAAACGTATGTCTTAGAGAGACCTGCTTTGTTGAACAAAAGAAAATTTCCGTTGTTGAACAAAACTCTAGGGAGATGTTCTCTTGTCTAGGAAGATGCGTCTTTTGGACACTGTTGCCTCTGAAGTCGTTGTCTGCCGTAAATGCTACCTTTGGAAAACCCGCAAGAATGCTGTCCCAGGCGAAGGCAACCCCGAAACTCAAATTATGTTTATTGGTGAAGCGCCTGGCTATTGGGAAGATGTTAATGGAAAACCTTTCGTTGGTGTCGCTGGAAAATTCCTTGACACGTTGATAGCTGAAATTGGCTTATTAAGAAAAGACGTCTTCATCGGCAACGTTTTGAAGTGCAGACCACCAAGAAACCGTGAACCAACACCAGACGAAATCCAAACATGCACGCCCTACTTGGATAGACAAATTAAAGCCGTCAAGCCAAAGTTCATTGTCATGCTTGGAAACTATTCGACAGCTTACATCTTCTCAAAGGCTAACTTGCCTTTCAGCAACATGACGCAGATGCATGGGAAATTTCATGACACATCCATTTTAGGCATAAAAGTAACAATCTTTTCAACATTTCACCCAGCAGCAGCCCTCTACAGCGCAAAATACAAGACAGAGCTGATTGACGACTTCCAGCAGTTGGGGCGCCAGCTTGCAAAAATGGGCATCATCAAGCCTTCGCTTTTCTAACGATTTTTATATCCTCAAGAAGCTCTTCCACATTCTTATAGGTCTTAGAAGGCAAATCAGCTAGAAAGGCTTCTAGCCTAACCTGCTTTCCTTCTTCCGCCTCCACAAGCCTCCACCCAACCTTCTTGATGAGCATGCTCTTAGAAACGGGATACCGCGTTCTCTCAACAACTTCTCTTGCAGAGGCTAAACCCGTTGAACTGGTAATTTTCGGAAAAACTCCTTTGAACAAGTATTCCATGAAGCGTACTCCATCATCAAACATTGAAAGATTGTTGAACAAAACACACACTTCTCTGCTTTGCCTCTCAAAGGGCACGGTAAGCTCCTTCAGCTTTCGCAGCTCCACATCACTGTACTGATAGTAATACATTTGCTTGCCCAGACCATGAAGCCTGAAATACGATACTTCACCAGTGAAGACGGGCATAACCCTAAACGGGTCAGTAACATGTGCAACATCCAACTCATCCAAAACTTGTGCAAGCCTCTTGTAAACTTCTGGAGTTTCCCAATTTGGACCCCGCGTCTCCCAAGCCAAAACCAAACCCTCACGGCTCACTTTTCTAAAAAACTTTTCAGCAGTTTCAAGCTTGTCTGGTCCGAAAGAACCTGGCGTTTGGATAAGCATTATTTTCGAGTTTAAAGTTTTGCAGATTTGCTTCATGTGTTCAAAGGCTTGAAGACTTCCCGTATTAACTTCCATTTTCGCCTTGTGACTTATGTCTTGATGCGCCTTAACAGCGAATTCAAAAGTTCCCGGAGACTTCTTCCGCCAACCCTCAACCGTTTCCATGTGTGGATACCGGTAAAAAGTACTGTTTAACTCCACTAGGCTAAAGTTTTCAAAGTATTTTTTCATGGATGTCGGAAAACCGCAACATCCAACCTTAATCATTTCAGCCGCCATTATGCGCTTATTTTTGGGGGTGGGCGGACTGGTCTGCCGAGTTTTCTGCGAAGGGCAATGCGGTAAAGCTTCCTCAAAGATTTTACCAATAGCTCAACGCTGGGCAAACCAGAATATAGGAGAGGAATGCGGTCATACTCAGCCAACCTTATCGAGTACTCATCTGGTTTAACGCCATGAAAAACCACAACGCGCGGTTTCAGGTTGTTTATGCGCACAATCATCATCGGCGAATTTTCCATACCTATGTTGGTGAAAATTAATGCCCGCTCAGTTGTCGCGCCCAAAAGCTGAGAATACTCCAAACCCGAGAGCGTTTCAACAGCTTTCTTGCTGTCTACGACTGTGTAGCCATAAACCTCCTTAACATAGCTACTGGAACACGCCAAAACCTCGCCCCTAATGGCTTTGCACAAGTATTCCACATGAACAGGTATCGGAAACTCCCGAAGGTCTAAAACAGCCATACTCGGCGAACTTGTTAACTTTGCAAATTCGCGAATAAAACGGCTTCCATGTTCCTCGTCAATCTTCAGTAAAGCCCAAACAAATCTTCGCACAAACCTTGTTCCCGGACTTTGCCGCCTTCCGCTTTCATAATCACTGACAACAGAAGACGAAATCGCCATCTTATCCGAGAGTGTTGTCTGCGAAACAGCAAAAAGCTCACGCCACTTCCGCATAGTTGCTCCAGGCTTGCCTGAGAGAATTATCTCGCCAGCAATTCTCCTTGCCAGAACCTCTCGAACACTCGGAGACACAGACATGTAAATGCGACCCTTTTTCAGTCCGCCAATTTTCCCTTTAAAATAGCGGAGTATAAAACTGTACCGCTTCTGATCGTCTCTAGGTCTTGCCACGGTTTAGAAAAAGAAAGGGATGGATCTGCTTCTACAGAATTGATTCCTTATTCAATGGAAAAGCTGTTGTAGCCCTTATGTCGTCGGTTCCTAATACGAATTGTGTGACTCTGTTTAGACCTATGCCGCATCCAGAATGCATGCTTCCTTTTTCTTTGTAAAATTCAAGGTACCATCTAAAGTCTTCTATGCCTCCGCCTTTCTCAACTAACTGTTTGAACATTGTAGAGTTCACTAATCTCTCGTAAAGTTTATCGTATCTATATTCTCTTTCGGCTGCCCCTACAGCTTCTCCACTTATTGCAAGAGTAAGTCAGCACTGTTGACAACAGCAGAGTTTTCGTCGTTTTCTCTCATGTTGAAGAATTTTATGGTCTTTGGAAAATGCGTCACAAATAGAGGCATGTTGCCGTGCACTTGAACGAGCATCTTTTCGTGATGGCTTCTTAAGTCGTCGCCCCATTTGACTCCAAATTCTGCTAGTAATCCAACAGCCTCAGTGTAAGTTATTTTTTCGAAAGGATCCTTCAGTTTTCTGAGTCTCTCTGTGTCTACATTTAGAAGTTGAAGCTCTTCCTTCCTCTCATTGAGTGCATACTCTATCATTGAGCATATGGTTCCTTCTACATGCTCCAGCAGTTCCTCAAAGTTTCCAGCAAATTCTAACTCGACCAAAGTGAATTCTGTCAAATGCCGTTCATCAGCGTATGGCTCTGCTCTAAAGCTTGGTTCAATACACCAAACCTTTCCAAGAAAAGGCGTTAAAACTTCGAGATAGAGTTGCGCTGTTTGGCTTAGGTATCCTTTTCGTCCAAAGTAGTCCACCTCGAACATTGTTGCAACATTCTCACAAGCTCCAGTTGCTTTTGTCAAATGCGGAACAGCCACTTCAATGAAATCTTGTTCCTCAAAATAGTTTCTGGCTCCTTTCAAGAGGCTTGACTCAATTTTTACAATTGCACGCATTTCTAGTGTTGGGAGTAATCTATGCCTAGTAGTCGTATTCTTAAAATGACAAAGGCTTACTTTGTTTTTTGGAAGTCTTTCAATCTCACTAATTTGGGTTTCCACGACCCACACCGACAGTCTTAGCTTTAAACTTATAAGTTTTTTGGACATATCCATAAAAACCACACTAGGGCTAAACTGTCTCTTTGACGTAAGCAATGGAATTCGTTATCTTGATTTTATTGTGCGACGGTCCTTTTGAGCTTGCTTAAACCATAAAAATCAGAAAAATTCCAATGACAATCATTATTGACCCCACGGCATTTTCAATTGTCACCCGTTCACGCAGAAAAACAATCGCAGACAACGTCGAAAAGAAAGGCGTCGTCGAAGATATCGGAACAGCCCTAGCCTCTGGAGTGTTTATGAAACTGAACGCAAGTAGAAACCATCCCAAACCCAGCGCCACAATCCCCCCTAAAAGTAGCGCAGCAAACGTTTTCCTCTGCACCTTCAAAAAACCAAAATTCCTGTCGATTAGTGGCGATAAAGCCAGCAGAGAGACTGCGATTGATGCTGTTCTCAGAGTGTTGATGGCTAAAGCATTGTCTAAATTGCCCGTCTCTGGAAGCGTCACAGCCATGTCAATCATCGCTATGCTAACAGACCACAACATAGCCGTCGCTAAAGCCGAAGCCACGCCCCTAACCAAAACTTTTCTTTGTACTTCTACTGCACTTTTCTCTTTTTCTTTGCCTAGAAGCCATATTCCAAAAACTATTACGACTGCACCAAGAACCGCCGGGAAGGTGACAGGCTCTCCTAACAGGAAAACCGCCCACAAAAGGTTGAAGAGAGGATACGTGCACGTTATTGGAACAGCTCGTGCCACGCCAATGAACTTTAAGCTCACCATGTACAATGTATCACCTAAACCTAGCCCTATTATTCCGCTTACGCTGGCGAGAAAAACAGCATACATAGACAGGTTCATCAAAACTCCAAATTTGCCAATAACCGCTAAGCAAGCTACTAAAATCATGCTTGTGCACACAAGGCGCACAATGTTAGCGGATATAGGTTTCGTTTTCTGCAATGCTTCCTTATACAACACAGCCGATATAGTCCAGCTAAGCGCTGCTCCCAAGGCTGCAAATTCGCCTATCATTAATTCACGCAGTTTCTGAAGCTTTGGGAAAAGATTTTGCTCTTAGCGGTTAAATATCTAACGCTTGCATAGCGTTAAACTGGTGTAAAAAATGCACACCGACGTTAATTGGAACACACAAGTCGTAGCCAAGTTTCCAAAGCTCTCCATATGCATCGGCGCAATCAACGGAGTACAAGTAGAAAAAGAGAATGACCTTATTCAGAGACTCAAAAAAACCGTATATACAGAAACGAAAGACAAATACAACATCGAAACACTAAAAGACAATCCAACAGTACGAGCCTACAGAGACTTCTACTGGAAACTGGACATTGACCCAACCAAAACGAGACCTTCAGGCGAAGCCCTACTGAGAAGAGTTTTACACGGAGACGAGCTTCCACGAATTTCAACGGTTGTCGATGCCTATAACTTAGCTTCAACAAAAACAATAATCCCAATAAGCGGATTCGACAAAGACCGCCTAAATCCGCCTTTCCAAGTTCGCTTTGCCAAAAACGGCGAAACCTTCATAGGCATTGGAATGAGCAAACCTATGACCTTAACCGATAAAATGCTTGTCTTGACTGATGAGAAACAAGTTTTATGCATTTACCCACACCGTGACTCGGATTATACGAAGATAACTGAGCGGACACGAGACGTGATAATAGTTGGCTATGGAGCTCCAGAAATAACAGAAGAGCAACTGAAAGAGGTTGTAGAAATAACCCTTTCATACATTAAGCAAGTCGCAGGCGGAGAAACCGAAATAGTAAAAGTTTCTAGTCCTACATTCAAGCAGAAAAAAGGAAAAAGCAATCTTCTAACGACTTGATAGCATTATGTGATATTCTTCAGCTTTGCGTCTTGGGTTTTCTGAGTACATTATGTCCCTGCCTACATTGATGAGGATATTCTCACCAGCCGATTTTAGCACTTTGTTTACATCGCCTTTTTGAGCGCCTATACCTGGTATCAGAAAAACCTTGTCAATTCCAGCAATTTTTCGAATAACTTTGATGTCTTCTTCCGTTACGTGCCCTGTGGCTCCTACGACACAACCGTCAGCATCGCATTCTCTTATTTGCCGTGAAATAAACTTAAAAACAGGCAATCGATCAACTCTAGCCTTTTTCATGAAGGTAACGGCCTCTGGATTAGACATTAATGTCAGAACAATGATCCCCAATTCATAACCTCTTAAATTCTTGGCAGTATCATGGGCGAGGTAAACGGTTTCTTTCAAATTTCCTGAAAAGGGGTTAAAAGTTATCGCGTCATACTCTGATTCTGAAATGTGAAAGATGGCAGATGCAACTGTGTCGCTAATGTCACTTAGTTTGTAATCAAGGATCGAAAGCATACCATTTTGCCTAATGAATCTAGTTAGCTTCTGGTGCTGTTTTTTGGTAAATCCGAAAACATACTGCTGATTTGGTTTAACGGCAACTGCATAGTCTTTAACCATGTCTATGACGTCGAGACAGAAACTTAGCCTTGCCTCATTTTCTTCATTAACGTCTAGATATTTTTCTGGGATGGTGTTTTCCTTTCTTTGTTGAGGCAAAGCTGGATCTACGCCCACGCAAAGAATTGTATCCTTTTCTCTTCGCAACCTGGCAAGTCTGCCTCTAAAACTCACTCTCTCACCGTTTCTTTATTGTCAGTAATAGCCTATATAAGCACTCAAATCGCCTACAAGGCTGCGCACCATACCCTTCTTCGAGAAAAGCCACGACCATCGAAAAAACTGGCTGGACATAGGAAGGAAATCAGGAAATTTTCACTAGATTAGAATAATGATGCTATCTTTCGCGTCTTTCCCAAAGCTCTTTCTTCAGCAAATCCCTAACTGCAGACCTTATGGCTGAACTTCTGCTCGGATACATGTTCGCCCTAACAAGGTCATCCAACCCTTCCAGGTAAGCTTCAGGCAGTAATACTGTAACAAGTTTCATGTCATTTCCCCTCAAACATGTTATGCATATAACATGCAGCAAATATAAAACTTAACCAAAACCTCGTATTCTTAAAGATTGTGCCTTGTAATCCAAACCTCTTTCACGGTGTTCTGAAACGCTTTATGAACGTCTTCAACGTATAGGGTATGGCGTCGAATCCCTTGCTGAACGGCTCCTGTGGCGACTAATGCTGCGCCTACTATGTCGCTTATTGTCGGGTCTGGAAAGGCTATTAGGGCTAAACCCAGTTTTATTAAAACTGAATTGTTCCCTTTCCGCCACAACTTTTTCGTTTTCTTTACTTCTTTTGTTGTCTCTGTCATGGTCTGCAGCAAATCACCATAGTTTTCGTTTAACTCTTTTAAGGCGTCAGCCAAAGTTTTGACATCATCGGTTTTCATTTAATCCCACGCTTAACCTCTCTTAATATAGAAATTTTAAAACAGAAAAACCTTCACTCTCTGAGAGATTCTTTGTTTATGTTTTCTCTTTTTTTAACATTAACCCGTTTTAAAAGATAATTTGGAAATTCGCCATTCTGGCTTTGAGTATTTTTATTATTTAGTGAAATGTTGTGAGGGGTTAAAGGCTGAAGATTCGGCTAGAATCACTGTTTTTGACCTAATAGCCTATGAGCTAGGCTGAGTCGCGGTAAATATATAAATTGTTAAACAGCAAACCATTTAGCAGTTTAGAAGTGGTGGCTGATTTGGAAACGTTTGACCCGAAAAGATTTGTCGACGCCGAAGTTGAAGAAATAAGGAAAAGCATTGACAATGAGAAGGCATTGGTTGCTGTTTCCGGCGGTGTTGATAGCACAACATGCGCCGTGTTGACGCATAAGGCGATCGGCGACAACCTTTTATGTGCAATTCTAGATGACGCTTTCATGCGGGAAGGTGAGCCAGAACAAGTAGCCGAAATATTATCCAACCCGCCTTTAAATGTTCCTACAAAAGTAGTCAACATCCGTGAGCGCTTCCTACAAGCCATGAAGGGCCTAAGGGATGCTGAAGAAAAGCGCAAAATGTTCCGCGAAACCTTCTATCAAGTTCTTAGCGACGCAGCAAAAAAAGAAGGATGCAAAATACTCGTACAAGGCACAATCCGCGCTGATATCATAGAGACCGTGGGCGGCGTGAAAACACAGCACAATGTTTTGGAGCAGATGGGCATTAATCCTATGGCAAGTTATGGTTTCAAGGTTGTAGAACCCTTAGTGACGCTGTTTAAGGAACAAGTTAGAATGGTTGCAAGACATCTTGGATTGCCCGTCGAGCTTTCTGAGCGGCAACCTTTCCCCGGACCAGGCTTGTCGGTTCGTGTAGTTGGCGAGATTCGCCCTGACAAGTTAGAAACCTTGAAGAAGGCTACAACCATCATTGAACGTGAACTTGCTCAGTATAAGCCCAGTCAATACTTCGCTGTAATCGTCGATAACGAGGAGGTTGAACAGCCGTCTGGAGTTGCCCATGTGCAAGAAATTGCTGCGCGGCTTCTTAATGTGCCGTCAAGAAATGTTCAAGTGAAAATCTTCAAAGACAAAGCTACAGGAGTGGAGGGAGGAAAAAGACGCTACGGCGAAATAGTTGGAATAAAAGTCCAAACCATGAACGGGAAAGTTCATCAAACATCCATTCAAAACTTGGTTTCTCTCCAAACAAAAATAGTTACTGAGAAGCCAACAGTCACGAGAGTTTTCTATGTGGTTAAGGATTTAGTGGAGAAAAAGCCCTATGTGATTGGCGAGAGATCAGTTCAAACCACAGATTTTCTAACGGCAAAAGTTTCGGAAATACCATGGACAACGCTGAATAAAGCCGCAGAGGAAATACTCAAAGAATGTCCAAACGTGTCAACAGTCTATTACGATGTCACCCCGAAACCACCAGCAACCATCGAAATGGAATAGCCCTAACAAAGAAAGATATAAGGCTCTTTGGAATGCGTTATAGTGATGAGAAGCCATGTTCCGTGTTAGAGTGAGTAAAATCGAGTCCATTCGGGATTTAGATGGCAATCTAGGAAAACGCATAGAGTTGGTTGAGGAGAGAGAGATTCCAAGGTTTGTGGTTCGACCGCAGACAGAGGAAGCGAAAGTTGTGCAAGATGTTCTTCAAGCCATGCAGCAGCAGTTGCCCATGCTTCCGGTAAGGGCGGAGTTGGCAGTTCCAAAAATAATTTTGTTCTTGACTGAGCAAGAATATGAGAGTTTAGCCATAGACTTCGATGTGAACCAAATCTACGAGATAAAACTTGAAAATCAGACAATAAAATTCACGAAAACCGCATGACCTCCTTTCTTATCTGTCTCAAAGCTGAATGCTTCGGGTGGAAGGACAAAACAAACATCATATTCCTTAAAGCCATATAAACATCTTGCACATCGGTTTTTCCGCATTTATCGCAGTACACTGGTATAGCCTCATCATCACCATTTTTGTAGTAAACATATATCGGCATGAACTTTTCTCTAAAGGCGACTACTTCAAAATCCAAGTTCAACATCTTCGCCATTTTCTCTGTTGCGGAACTTACGGATTTAAGCCGCTTTTCACGGCAAGCGAAACTTGAGGCGTAAACCATCAACTTTCTATTAGAGTTCTCCATCAAACCAGCTCACCAAAAACCAGCAATGCCTTAACATAATTTAAAACAAGCGTTGAAAAAACATGCCCAAACTGTGGAGAGAGGCAAGTTAAAGTGAACATTCATAAACCTTCAAACGATAAAAATCTTTGGAAACTTCAAGCTTAAATGGTGAGTCCTCGTGAAGGTTAGAGCCCACGTATTCGTAACAGGCAGAGTCCAAGGCGTGTTTTTCAGGTCAGAAACAAGGCATGAGGCAAAAAGCCGTGGCGTAAAAGGTTGGGTTCGCAATACTGTAGATGGTAGAGTTGAAGCCGTTTTTGAGGGTGAAGAGGAGAATGTAAAAGAACTAGTCGAATTCTGTAAGCTTGGACCGCCAGGAGCAAGAGTAACCGACGTAACGGTTACGTGGGAAAAGTACGCTGGGGAATTCAGAGATTTCGAGATAAGATACGAATACCGCTTCTAGTTTCAGGCAAGCTGAGTTAACAATTCTTAAGCTCTTTTTCTAGGCACTCTGAAATGCGACGCTTTTCCAGCGCTAATGTAGTCTCCGCCTATCCCACGCACCACCGAGGCTATTTTGGCAAAGTTTTCAGAACCCAAAAATTGACGAGGTTTTATAATTATGTAACCTTCCTTTTCCTCAAAACTTAAAAGGCTCTCCAAATCTTCTGGAAACATCATCTTAATGTCCTCTACCGACTGCGTTCTCTCAGAAACCGTAGGCACCACGGGCGCAGGCGCAGGGGCTGGAGTAGAAGCGACAGGCGGTTGGGAGAGCTGCGAAACCGCTATGGATTTTAGAGATATTGAGACCTGTCGCAAGTCTTCAGCGACACGGTTTAAAACTACAAGAAGCTCGTCGATTCTCTCTACAAGTTTTTCAAGAATTTTCCTCTCCTCACTCATATGTGTTCTCACTTCCAAATCCTTAATACTTAATGCATTTATTAATTGTTTGTGACTTCTTCAATAAATCATGATTAAGCTAGAAACGAGTTAGAAAGGGGAGTCCATTACTAATGATTGAGGTTGATGGTAGCCAAAAAAGTGGAAGCGGAACAATTCTCAGGTTATCTATTGCCCTAACGGTTATACTGGGACAGACACTACACATTTCCAACATCAGACAGAAAAGACCGCAACCAGGCTTGAGACCTCAACATTTAGAGGCAGTGCTAACGGCTGCGAGGCTCTGCGACGCCGAACTAGAAGGCGCAGAACTTAACTCGCGTGAGCTTTGGTTCAAACCTAAGAAGGTAAGAGGCGGAAAAATTGAAGCAGAGATCGGCACCGCTGGAAGCATTCCGATGCTTTTAATGACTATTCTTCCCATCTGTAATTTTGCCGAAAGCACGGTGCATCTGCACGTTTCAAAAGGTGGGACGGACGTTCAGAACTCACCTACCATTAATTACATTCGGTACGTGCTTCTGCCAACGTTAAGACGCACGGGAATAAACGCCGTTTTAACAGTTCAGAAGTATGGTTATTATCCAAAAGGCATGGGAGAATTGACGATAACAGTTGAGCCATGCAAATCTCTAGAACCTTTGCTCTTGGAAAATTTCGGCAAAATACAAGCCATAAAAGGCGTTTCAGTATGCACATTTCTCGCTGATAGAAAGGTTGCTGAACGTCAAGCAAAAGCTGCAAACGACTATTTAAGGGAAAGGGGCTTCTTGGCGGATATTCAAATAGTAAACGATGAGTCGAATCCGCTGCAAAAAGGAAGTTCTCTTGTCCTGTGGGCTGAAACAGACACGGGCACAATTTTGGGCGCTGACGCCATTGGCGAACTCAGAAAGACAAGCGAAACTGTTGGAAGGGAAGCCGCCGAGAAGTTGCATGCGGAAATTTCCAACAAGCCTACTGTTGATGTGCATTTGGCGGACATGCTAATTACTTACATCGCGCTAGCCAAAGGAAGGTCTGCATATATCACACGAAAAATTTCAGACCATTTGGAAACAAATATTTGGCTTGCCGAAAAAATATTGAATGTCAAGTTCAACGTTGAACGAATGGATGGCCTTTACAAGATTGAAAGAGTCGCCTAGCTACTGGGGGAAGACTTGATGAAAGCGAAGATCAGAGGAATTTACACAACAGCCTTAACAAAACTGCTTTTGGATAATGCCTTCGAAATAGCCCAACCTTCTCTAGCGATAAAGAAACGATTTGGACTTGTGGACGATTTTGCACCTCCAGACATTAAGATAGAAGACAGATATGATTTACAAGGAATAAGAGTCCTGGGAACATCTGACTCGGTTGACAAACTCCAGTCTATTCTACATTCTGCATTTGAAGATGTTCTAACCCGAAGATGGACTGTCAGCGTCGACGGAATATACAAAGGAAAAGCAGTAGAGTCAAACGAAGACACAGTCTACGTTGATGTTGGCAGTGATGTTACTGGTAGACTTCCAAAATCTGAATTCGCAACAGCAGACGAGAAGCCATTGTTGGTTCAAGCTGAAAGAAGAGTCGGCACAAAACAGCCAACCCTAACTGCAGATTTGAAGATTGTCGGAAACTACGCCATCCTAGCACAAAACAGCAAAGTAGGCGTAAGCCTAAAAATTCGCGATTTAAAAAGACGGACGGAACTTTATGGTTTAGGAAAAACACTTGCACCGAGTGGTTGGGGAATTATTTGGCGTGAGTCTTCTGCAAGCCAGCCAAGGGAAACGTTGGAGAAGGAAATAAGAGAACTGGCTGAGAAGGTTAAAATCCTAAACGAAAAGGCTATACAAGCGGAAGCTCCAGCACTTCTAATTGCCGGCTCATACGTCATGGATGTGGAGCTTCCTTGGTTTTCCAAGAGAAAAATGGATGCGCTAAGGGCTTCTGCTGCGCCGACTTTGGATGGGCATCACTTCTTCAAAAGCTGTGGAGGTGAAGTTTCTGCAGCTTTGGAGATGGCTGAAGACCTTTTAGAAGAAGGACAGAATAGAAGTGAAGTTGAGGCGTCGTTCAGAGAGCAAATTCTGCGCGAGTTTCCTGAAGAAGGCTCGCTGGTGGATGTGGAACACGTCAAGTTAGGTGGACTCATTTTCCATTTAGGAGAAGCAACAATAGAAAGCTTGGACGATGAGCAAATCAAGTATAGCAGAACAATGCGAAGCGATGGCTTTTATGACGGATTAAACGCCAAAAAAGAAACAGGAGATAAGGCGGTAAGCGAAACAAAAATAGGCGAATGGTACATAACAACAAAGTATTTCTCACCCAGCGGGGAATTGAAGGGAACTTACGTAAACCTGAACACGCCAGTTGAGGTCTATCCAAAAGCATTACGGTATGTGGATCTAGAGGTTGATGTTTGCATTCAGCCCGACGGCACAAGCAAAATATTAGACATGGAAAAACTCGAAAAAGCTTTAGAGAAAGGGATTATCAGCTTGAAGCCTTTTGCGAAAGTCAGGGAAACATTGCAGAAGATTTTAGAAAAATAGTTTGGTTCCCTATGTCATTTCTTTTCTGTTAGTGATTATGACGGTCAGTGAAAGTGTTACGATGAAGTAAGCAGCCATAACGATGACGCTTATGAGAAAGTCTGGAATGAAGATGTAGACTTTAAGCGGACCTTCTGTTGTAATGACTTGAACTCTTTCAGCCGGCGGGTCAAAAATATAGGTAATTATTCCAGATGCGTATGTTGGCAAATACCATGGCTCATTTCCACTCAACATCAGAACAAAGCTTACCATTGGCATTATAAG